>Ga0070727_10000121_pt1 | contig 130934 bp, 124 predicted proteins | sample tdAd472_FD_66722 | JGI IMG/M metagenome (GOLD analysis project Ga0070727, IMG submission 66722) | Marine sediment microbial communities from the Atlantic coast under amendment with organic carbon and nitrate - tdAd47.2 | ecosystem: Environmental > Aquatic > Marine > Coastal > Sediment... | reverse complement strand
TGCAGCGTTTGATTTGGTACAGCAGGCAAGGCCGCGTGCGCCCTTCGTAATCCGCATCAGAACAGGACCGCAGCAGGAACACCTTCTGCAATTGGTTCAGCGTTCGGTTCACCGCCCCGGCGCTGGCGAAGGGACCATAGTAATCGCCCTTCTGCTTCTTCGCGCCGCGATGTTTCTTGATCTGCGGAAAGGCGTGATCCTTGGCGACAAGGATGTTCGGGAACGACTTGTCGTCGCGCAGCAGCACGTTGTAGCGCGGTTTGAGCTGCTTGATCAGGTTCTGTTCCAGCAACAGCGCCTCGGTTTCCGTGCGCGTCGTCAGGAACATCATGCTGGCGGTGTCGCGGATCATCCGCGCAATCCGGGGGCTGTGTCCGGTCGGGCGGGCATAGCTGCTGACCCGCGACTTCAGGTTGCGCGCCTTGCCGACATAAAGCACCGCACCCTTGGCATCCAGCATCCGGTACACCCCGGGCGAACCATCAAGCGTGCGCAGATAGCCTGCGATAAGCCGGTGGCCGGTAACCTTCTGGTCGCTGCTGTTTGCCTCGGTCGTCATGGCCTGCCTGATTCTGTCGCCTGTTGCATCTGATCACGAATAAGAGCAAGCAAAAACCTGTCCCCGCAACTTGGGGATAACTCTGCGGACAACTTCCCGACATCCGGGAAATTTCGTTGTTTTCAGCCTGCTTCGACGGTTTGCCTAAAAAATAGGCAGCATTGTAACAGCTTGATTTGAAACGGTAAAATTGAGAGTTGTCGACAAGACCCTGAAATCCTTGCAGGTTTTATGCCAGAAAGGTGAAACTTCGCCGCCCGGTGTACAAATCGAACCGGACGGGTCTGAATCGGCCCTATTTCCGCGCCTCGATATCAGGGGTTTTCCAGGCCAGATGCTGGCCGCCATCGGTGCAGATCAGCTGCCCCGTGACCGATTTCGCGCCGATCAGATAGTGCATCGCGCCTGTCACATCCTCAACATCCGAACCCCTCTCCAGCACGGTTCCGGCCCGTTGACGGGCAAAGTGGCTGTCACTTTCCCGCGATCCGATCAGGGTCGGGCCCGGGCCGATGGCGTTCACCCGGATGTCCGGGGCCAGCCCCTGCGCGGCGGTCTGGGTCAGTGTCCACAGTGCGGATTTTGCCAGCGTGTAGGTCATGAAGTGGGGTGTCAGTTTTCGAACCCGCTGGTCGATGATGTTGATTATTGCGGCCTGGGCGACCGGTTCATCCTGCGCATCAAGTACCGCTTTCGGGGCCTGTTCGGCAAAGTTCTGGCACAGAACGAACGGCGCGCGCAGGTTGATGCCCATGTGTTTGGTCCAGCTGTCCAGATCAGCGGTCCGGATCGTGTCGTGATCGAAGGCCGCCGCATTGTTGATCAGCAAGCGCAGCGGCCCGCCCAGACCGTCCGTGGCGCAGTTGATCAGCGATTGAACCTGCGCTTCGTCCGACAGGTCCGCCATCAGGGTGACGGCGTGCTGGCCCTGTTCGTCCACCTCAGCGGCGACGGCACGCGCCTGCGCCTCGGACGAGGCATAATGCACGGCGACGTCCCAGCCTGCCTTGGCCAGCGACAAGGTCATGGCGCGACCCAGACGGGCCGAAGCCCCGGTGACCAGTGCACGTTTCATACAACAACCAGTATCAGGTACGCGACATAGAGGCCAAGGAACAGCGTGCCCCAGCGCCGCGTCAGGTTGCGCCAGCCGAAGACAAAAGGCGCCAGCGCCAGCGAGGCTGCCAGCATCACCCATAGATCAAAGCGCACGAAAGACGGGTCCACCGGGATCGGCCCGATCATTGCCGTCACGCCGATGATCGCAAGCAGGTTGAACAGGTTCGATCCGATCACATTGCCCAGCGCGACATCCGCCTGTCGGCGCAGGGCCGCAACCACGGTGGTCGCCAGTTCGGGCAACGAGGTGCCGATGGCGATCAGGGTCAGGCCAATGATGCGGTCGGTGACGCCGAATGCTTCGGCCAGTGTGACCGCTCCTTCGACCAGCAAATGCGCACCCAGTGGCAGACCGATCAACCCGAGGATCAGGAACAGCCAGATTTTTGGCCAGGGCATATGCGTGTCACCCAGTTCGATATCATCGGGCGCAGCGTCGGCATGGGCGCGGGCGGTGCGAAACTGTCCGGTCAGAATTACGGCCAGAACCGCCAACAGGACCAGCCCGGCCACCCAGGTGATCGGCCCGAAGAAACACACCACGATGAACAGCGCCGATACCGCCAGCATGATCAGATAGCTGTGGCGCGTTTCCGGATCGCCGGTGGCCAGTCGTGACACCAGCGCCGGAACACCCAGCACCAGCAGAACGTTGGCAATATTCGAACCAACAACATTGCCCAGTGCCAGCCCTCCGGCCCCTTGAAGGACCGAATCGACCGAAATCAGAAGCTCAGGCGCCGAGGTTCCGAATGCCACAATCGTCAGGCTGACAATCAGCGCGGGAACGCCCAGCCGCAGCGCCAGATTGACCGCACCGCGCACCAGAAGATCTCCGCCGATCAGCAAGATCACCAATCCGGCGACGACAAACAGAATAGCCAACATCCTAGCTGGATTTCCTACAGGAACAGGGGCCTTTGCCGATGCGATAGCGCCCGCAGCGGTTGCATTTCATCGACTGAAGCCGCTTCTGGCCCGGATAGCGCAGCCTGCCGAACATGGCCAGAACGACCATGCCGACAAGAAACAGGGTGACGATCTTGACGATGCTCATCGGTTAGAGGCCGAAACGCGCATAGGCGGCGCGATCTTCAATCGACGCGCTGACATCACCCACAACCTGCGCCGTCAAACGCCCCAACAAAGGGCGGCGGCGTTGGTAGGTCGCAAATCGGACATCGTCGCCAAAGCGGGACTTCATCACCGGCACCAGATGGCCGATACCGTCGATCAGGCCAACCTCGCGCGCCGCATCGCCGACCCAGATCTCGCCGGTGAACAGCTCCGGATCGTCAGCCAGCCGGGTGCCGCGCCGGGTCTTCACCTGCGCAATAAATCCCTGATGGATCTGTTCCTGCAGCGCCTTCAGCCGCTTCACGTCTGCCGGTTTCTCGGCGCGGAACGGATCCAGCATGGTCTTGGACTTGCCCGCCGTGTGCACGCGCCGCTCGATACCATGGCGCGACAGAAACTCGGGGAAGCCGAACCCAGCCGACACGACGCCGATTGACCCGAGGATCGAGTTGCTGTCGGCAAAAATCTCATCCGCCGCCGTGGCCAGCCAATACCCGCCTGAGGCGGCGACGTCTTCGACGAAGGCCACCACCGGCACGCCTTTTTCGGCCGCCAACCGCCGGATACGTGCCGCAATCAGAGACGATTGCGCCGGAGAGCCGCCGGGCGAGTTGATAACCAGCGCCACGGCCTTTGGCTTGCCGCGTTTGAAGGCCCGTTCAATCATGGCCGACGTGCCTGCATCATTCAGTGCGTTCGGCGCGCCACTGGCTGCGATCATGCCTTGCAGCCGGATCACAGCGACAAGGGGCGGTTTTTTGGTGAAAGGTATCAGGTGTTTCATGGATGCTGACATAGGGCCCAGCCGGTCCTGGAACAAGGTGAAAGCCTTCTACGACCGAATGCGCCAGCCGGTGCGGAAGATCCAGGCGATCACCGTCAGACACAAGGCGAAGAACCCCAGGATTGCCAGCAGGCTGATCCAGATCGCCACATCGGCTTGCCCGAAGAAGCTCCAACGGAACCCCGAGATCAGGTAAACCACCGGGTTGAACAGGGTCACGTTCTGCCAGAATGGCGGCAACATGGTGATCGAATAGAACGAACCGCCCAGGAAGACCAAAGGCGTGATGACCAGCATCGGGATAAGGTTCAATTGCTCGAACGACTTCGCCCAGATGCCAACGATAAAGCCGAACAGGCTGAAGGTCAGACAGGTCAGTACCAGAAACGTCAGCATCCAGACCGGATGCAGAATCTCGATCGGAACAAACAGGAACGAGGTTCCAAGGATGATCAGCCCGATAATCAGGCTTTTGGTGGCCGCTGCCCCGACATAGCCGATGCAAATCTCTACGAAAGACACCGGGGCCGACAGCAATTCATAGATCGTGCCGATGAACTTGGGAAAATAGATGCCAAGGCTGGCGTTGGTCATGCTGAGGGTCAGGACCGACAGCATGATCAGACCGGGGACGATGAAGGCGCCGTATGATATCCCCTCAACCTCCTGAATGCGGCTGCCGATGGCGGCGCCGAAGACCACGAAATAGAGCGAGGTCGAGATGACCGGCGACACCATGCTTTGCCAGATGGTGCGGAAAAAGCGGGCCATTTCGAAGCGGTAAATGGCGAGAATTGCGTGCAGGTTCATGGGCTTTCCTCGCGCACCAGATCGACGAAAATTTCTTCAAGGCTCGACTGTTTGGTCTGCACGTCGCGCAAGGCGATCCCGGCGGATTGCAGGTCGGCCAGCAAGCGGGTGATGCCGGTCCGTTCCCCCCGCGTGTCGTAGGAATAAGTCAGCGCGCTGCCATCATCGCTGCGTTCCAGCGCATATTCTGCCAGCGCTTCGGGAATTGCGTCCAGCGGTGATTGCACCTCGATCCGCATTTCCTTCTTGCCCATCCGGTTCATCAGGGCGGCAGTGTCTTCGACCAGCAGGATCTCTCCCTTAGCGATGACGCCGATGCGGTCGGCCATTGCCTCGGCCTCTTCGATGTAATGGGTGGTCAGGATGATGGTGACACCGTCGGCTTGCAATTCGCGCACCGTGTTCCACATTTCTTTCCTAAGCTCGACATCGACACCGGCTGTGGGCTCGTCCAGGAACAGCACCCGCGGTTCATGCGCCAGCGCCTTGGCGATCAGCACCCGGCGTTTCATTCCGCCGGACAGCTCCATAATCTTTGCGTCGCGCTTGTCCCACAATGACAGCTGGCGCAGCACTTTTTCAAGATGTGCGGGATCCGGCGCCCGTCCAAACAGCCCGCGCGAAAACCGCACGGTGTTGATCACCTTCTCGAATGGTTCAAGGTTCACCTCTTGCGGGACCAGACCGATCATCCGCCGCGCCGCGCGAAAATCGCTGCGCGTGTCATGCCCCCCGACCGAGATTGTCCCGCCCGTCGCATTCACGATCCCGCAGATGATCGAGATCAGCGTCGTCTTGCCGGCCCCGTTGGGACCCAGAAGCGCCAGGATTTCGCCCTGCGCAATATCAAGGCTGACGCCTTTCAACGCTTGATGACCGCCGTCATAGGTCTTGGTCACCTGGTCAATTTTCACGATGGGGGTCATGGGATGCTCCGTCTGGAAGCGCGGGTTTAACGGCAGATCGGGGCGGGGTGAAGGGGGGCTGTGTTGAACAGTGCCGTTTGCTGACAGGTGGTCGGCGCGGCGTCAACGCACCGCTTCAGGTCAGATGATCGGTCCGATACGCCGCCAGTTTGTCGCGATCCACCACCACCCCCAGCCCGGGGCCGGTCGGCACTTGCACCTGCCCCTTGTGAACCGGAAACGGATCAGCCAGCAGATCGTCAGCGGCATAATACGTCGGCATATAAAATTCGCAGCCCAGTTTCAGGTCAGGCACAGCAGCCATCAGATGCGCACCTGCGGCATGGGCGATCCCGGTTTCGAACATGCAGCCGCCATAAACCTCGATCCCGGCGGCACGGGCAATCGCCGCAACCTCCTGCGCGCGCCGGATGCCGCCCGATTTCATGATCTTGAGCGAGAATATGTCGGCAATCCGCATCGCCGCGCCCTCGACGGCCTGGACAGGGTTGAACACCGATTCATCTGCCATGATCGGCACGTCGACCGCCGCCGTGATCGCCGCCAGCGCGGCGCGTTCGTGCATCTTGACGGGCTGTTCGACGAAGGTGGGGCGGAACGCCTCCAGATCGCGGATGCAACGGATCGCATCATAGGCTGGCAGGCCTTGATTGTAGTCGATCCTGAGGCTGAGTTTATCGCCGTAAATGTCGCGCAGCGCCTCAAGCCGCATCAGATCGAAGGCGTGATCGCTGAAGCCGGTTTTTAGTTTCAGAATGCGTACATCGTCCGCGACCAATGCTTCGATATCCGCAAGATCGGCGTCGAAATCAGGGTTGGCGACGGAAAAACTCATGGGGATCGCGTCCCGGTGCCTGCCACCAACAAGTTCGGCAATCGGCAGGCCGCAGATTTGCCCGGTCAGGTCCAGCAGGGCACATTCCAACGCGGCCTTGGCCTCAGGATGGCCGATCAGTACCCTGTCTGCCATCGCCATGTGACGCTCAACCAGGATCGGGTCGGCTCCGATCAAAAGGGGGCGCAAATGGGTGCGCAGCGCGGCGGCGGCGCCTTCAAGCGTACCGGTAAACACAGGCCACGGCGACGCTTCGCCCCAGCCCGTCAACCCGGCATCGGTCGTCAGCTCCAACACCGCAACGTTGATCCCGGACACATCGCCCGACCCGTGCGAATGCACGGCGCGCGCCGGGATGTGGACGCAATGAACCACAAGATCGCTGATCACCTGCGTGCCGAACATTTGCGGGCCCTCGGGTCGATGTCATGCAACCCTAGCTGGTTCCTGAGTGGTGACAATTGGCATTTTGCGAAACAACTACACCGCAAGTCGATTCAAATCCCACATAGATTGCCCTCCCGGTCGGGCGTTTTGTTAACCCGCTGCCCACTAGGATCCGTCGACCGCAATAACCTGTGAGGCGACCATGAAATACCGCGCCATTCGTCACCCCTGTAATTACCTGTCGGAACTGAAGGTCGGAAAAACCCGCGCGAAGGTCATGCTGCGCGATGTCACGCCCGCCGGTGCGCGTGTCGAATGTGGCCGGTGCGATTTGCAGACCGGGGAAACGATCACGCTGTGGATCATGGAAAAGCCGCTGATTGCCACCGTTCGCTGGACCCGGGGTGAGATGATCGGTGTAAAATTCACCCGCGGTCTCTATGAAAAGGAGCTGTCAATTCTGCGCCACATGAAGGCATGGAACAAACCCGGACAGCCACCCAAACGCCAGGTCCACGCCTTTGCCGAGCTGTGACATCGGTTTTGATCGCGCCGGATTGCAATTGAAATGAAGGTGTTCTTGGCGATCCGCGCAGGATAAGAACCGGGCAGATTTTCCGATCTGCGGACGCCTGTCTTGATGCGAAAGCCTCCATTTCCGCCCGGTACACGGGTTCTTGTCACCGGTACTGCCGGATTTATCGGATATCACCTTGCCCGGACCATGCTGGACGATGGGTTTCGGGTGCACGGGTATGACGGGATGACCGATTACTATGACGTCGCCCTGAAACGGCGCCGCCATGCCATGTTGCTGCAATCCGAAGGGTTTTCGGCCACCGAAGCGATGCTGGAAGACGCCGACAGCCTGCGGAAAACCGCGGCCGAGTTTGCCCCCGATGTGATCGTCCACCTCGCCGCGCAGGCCGGGGTCCGTTACAGCCTTGAAAACCCGCGCGCCTATGTCGATGCCAATCTGGTCGGCACCTTCAACGTGATGGAGGTGGCGCGGGAACTGAAAGTGGCGCACCTCCTCATGGCGTCAACCAGCAGCATTTACGGCGCGAATACCGAAATGCCCTACGGCGAAACGCATAAGGCCGACCTGCCGCTGACGCTGTATGCGGCGACCAAGAAAGCGGCCGAGGGGATGAGTCATTCTTATGCCCACCTGTGGAACATCCCGACCACGATGTTCCGGTTTTTCACAGTCTACGGCCCCTGGGGCCGGCCCGACATGGCCCTGTTCAAATTTGTCAACGCGATCAGCAAGGGCCAGCCGATTGACGTCTATAATCACGGCGAGATGTGGCGCGATTTCACCTATGTGGATGATCTGGCACGCGCGATCCGTCTGCTGATTGATGCCGTGCCAGTGCGCCTTGATGATGCCACGCAGATTGACCCGGGTGACAGCCTCAGCCCGGTTGCGCCCTGGCGGGTCGTGAACATCGGCAATTCCGACAAGGTGCGCCTGTCCGACTTTATCGACGCGATCGAGGCCGAGATTGGCTGCAAGGCGCAGCGCAACCTTATGGAGATGCAGATGGGCGATGTCCCGGCCACATGGGCCGATGCCAGTCTGTTGCAGAACCTTACCGGGTATCGCCCGAATACGGACATCGCCACAGGCATCGCCCAATTCGTTGCATGGTATCGCGACTGGTCCGCGCACAGCTGAACCGATCCGGCGGCCCTCCGGCCACAACCCTGATGCAACCCCGCCGTGATCGGCCTGCGCAAAAATTCAATTAACGGATGTTAACCGTCTGTTAACTCAATGGCCCCACCACAGAAGATGGCAGCGTCGAATACGTGGCGCGGACCGGAGGATTTCCGATGGCTCGCAGTCGCCGCGTGTTAGCCGAAACCCCCGTGGGGGCGGGGTGCCGACGGGGGGGAAGGGGAAGATGTGGGACAGGAAGGGATTGCCAATGCGGCCCTGCCGCAGCGGATCACGCAACCAGGTCTGCCAGCACTGAAAGACCTGTGCCCGGCTGTCATCGGGCTGGGCTATGTCGGTTTGCCGCTGGCGATGGCGCTTGCACAAAAGCGGCCCACGATCGGGTACGACCTGTCGCGCGGTCGCATCGCCGCGCTGCGTGACGGAACCGATACAACGGGCGAGGTTGCGCCCAACCGGCTGAGCGCGGCGCGCAAGCTGCCATTGCGGCTGACCGATCAACCCGGCAAGCTTACGGCTGCGAATTGTTACATCGTCACGGTTCCAACCCCGATTGACGCCCGCAAACGCCCCGATCTGGCCCCGCTGCTGAAGGCCTGCGCGCAGGTCGGCGCGGTGCTGTCGCCGGGAAATCTGGTGATCTTTGAAAGCACCGTCTATCCCGGCGCGACCGAAGATGATTGTGTCCCGGTGCTGGAACGCGCCTCGGGCCTGCGGCTGAACCGGGATTTCTGGGTCGGCTATTCGCCCGAACGCACCAACCCCGGCGATCCCGCCCATCGGTTGCAGGATGTCGTCAAGGTCACTTCGGGCTCAACCCCGGATGCCGCCGCGCTGGTCGACGCACTGTATCGGCAGATCATCACTGCAGGCACGCATCCGGCCCCCAGCATCCGCGTGGCCGAGGCGGCCAAGGTGATTGAGAACACGCAGCGCGACCTTAACATCGCGCTGGTCAATGAACTGGCGATGATCTTTGACCGTCTGGATCTGGATACCGAGGCTGTTCTTGAAGCCGCCGGGACCAAGTGGAATTTTCTGCCATTCAGGCCGGGGTTGGTCGGTGGCCACTGCATTGGCGTGGACCCCTACTACCTGACCCACAAGGCCCGCGCCGCCGGGCATGAGCCCGAGGTCATCCTGGCCGGTCGCCGCCTGAATGACCGGATGGGGGCGTGGTGTGCAGCGCGGCTGGTCAGGGCGATGTCGGCGCCGGGGCGTGACCTGATCGATGCGCGGGTTCTGGTGATGGGGCTGACGTTCAAGGAAAACTGTCCTGACCTGCGCAATACCGGCGTGCTGGGCCTGATCGAGGCGCTAGGCGAACACGGGCTTCGCGTCGATGTCCATGACCCGCTGGCAGACCCGGCTGCTGCGCTGGCCGACTGCGGCGTTGACCTGATCGCGCACCTCGCACCCGGTCTTTACGATGCGGTCGTGCTGGCCGTCGCGCATCAGGCTTTTCGCGCCCATGACCCGGATCAGTTGCGCGCCTTGGGCAAACCAGGGGCGCTGATCTACGATCTGAAGGGGATGCTGCCGCCTGAATGCTCGGACCTGCGGCTGTGATGCGCCTGTGGTCCCGGGGATGAGTGGTGCGGCGCTGCATATCCTTGTTCCGAATTACCCGTCACCGGACGGGTTTGTCGACAATGTTGCCCATTGCCTGCGACAGATGGGGCATCGCGTGACCTGCGCGCCGCGCCCGTTCGGACGATCCCGGCGTCCGATCCTCGATGGTGCAAGACGTGCGGCGCAATCCGCGTTCCCGCAGTTCTGGACCCTGGCTGAACGCTGGGCCGTGGCAGCCGCCCGCGCGCTGCGGCCCGATGTGCTGTTGTGCATGACACAGGCCCTGCGCGACGACGCATTGGCTGAGGTTGGTCGCCTGGGCATCCGCCGCATCGCCTGGTGGGGCGATCCACCCGCTAACATGCGCGCCATGGGCTTGCTGAGCGATGAATGGGACGCGATCCATCTGAAAGACCGGGCCGCCGTGGGACGGTTCCGCGCGCTGGGCCTGCCCGCGCAACTGACCCATGAAGCAATGAACCCGGATTGGCATTGCCCGCAGGGGGCGCAGTCAGTGCCGGACGTCGCCGTAGTCGGCAACCACTATGGATACCGGCAGGCGCTGGCTGTGCGACTGGCTGCGAAGGGCGTGCCGCTGGCGCTTTATGGTCCACCACTTCCCCGCTGGGGGGACCGGGCCCTTCGCGACCTGCATCGCGGAATATATCTGGTACGGCAGCAGAAATCGCAGGTCTTCGAAGGCGCACTGGCCTGCCTGAATTCGACATCGCTGGCCGAGGGCGACTCGCTCAATTGCCGCGCCTTTGAAATCTGCGGCGCGGGTGGCCTGCAACTCATCGAAGATCGCGCCATTGTTGCGGAATGCTTCGCGCCTGATCACGAAGTCCTGACCTACCGCTCGATCGACGACATTCTGGGCCATCTGGACCACGCGCGCAGCGATCCGGGATGGGCCCGAAGCATCCGCGCCGCGGGTCTGGCCCGGGCCAACGCCGAACACACCTATCAGCACCGCCTGACCCGCATTCTGGAGGCCGCATGAGTGGTGAACCGGAATACCCCGTCTCTCGCCCCTCGCTGGGCTCGCTGGAAATGGCATACGTGTTTGAGGCCGTATCCTCTGGCTGGATCTCGTCTCTGGGCAGCTTCGTAACCCGATTCGAAGCTGAGTTTGCCGAATTCTGCGGCACGGAACACGCCGTGTCCGTCAGCAGCGGAACCGCAGCACTGCATCTGGCATTGCATGCATTGGGCATCGGTCGTGGCGATGAAGTTATTGTGCCCGATCTGTCGTTCATTGCGACCGCGAACGCGGTTCTGATGACGGGTGCAACGCCCGTTTGCGCAGAGATCGAGCCGCACTCCCTGTGCCTGGACCCATCGGCCCTTGCCCGGCTGATCACCGCGAAGACCCGCGCGATCATTCCGGTGCATCTGTACGGTCAGCCCGCCGACATGGTGACGATCAACCGGATTGCCCAGGACAATGGTCTGGTGGTGATCGAAGACGCGGCCGAGGCGCATGGCGCGGCGATTGGCGCGCGGCGGGTCGGTGGTTGGGGCACCTGCGCAGCCTTCAGTTTCTATGCGAATAAGTGCCTGACCACGGGCGAAGGCGGGATGATCACCACGAACGACAGCGCGCTTGCCGCCCGCCTGCGGCATTTGCGCGATCATGCAATGTCACCTGATCGGCGCTATTGCCATGATGAACCGGGCTTCAACTATCGGATGACCAATCTTCAGGCCGCCATCGGCTGTGGCCAGATGGCCCGCGTCGAACAGATGCAGGGCGCGCGTCGTCGCGTCATGCGCAGCTATCGTCGGTATCTGGGCAAGCGGCCCGGGCTGACGCTCAACCGTTCGGTTGCCGGAACCAGCCCAGCCTGCTGGATGGTCTGCCTGGAGGTTGACGGGTTTGCCGCACCGGACCGGGATCGGCTTGCGGACCAGCTGCGCACGCGCGGTGTGGACACCCGGCCCTATTTCAACCCGATGTCGGCGATGCCGTACCTGCCGACGGCGGACACCCCGGTTGCCTACGCTATTTCGGGGCGCGGTCTGAACCTGCCGACCTATGCCGACCTTCAGGACGCAGACATTGCCCGCATCTGCGCCATCGTGACTGAAGAAGTCGCCCGATGCTCAGCCTCCGCACAGCACGCGAGTGCGGGTCATGTCTGAACCGATGCTGTTCACGATCTGCGCGCTCGGCTGGCTCTGGTTGGTGGCGCGGGTCGTGTCGCGCACAATTGGCGCCGGCAGCGTCGGATTGCCTACGGCCTGGCTGTTTGCGGTCAGCTTCATGTATGGCGGAGCCTTCGTTTACGCCCTGCCCGCATACGATCACCTGCGCCCTGATGGTCATTGGTACCTGCGCACACTGGATTTTACCGGATCGACAGTCCTGACCGGTCTGATGGCCAGCCTGCTGGGGCTGGCGGGCTTCGCGCTGGGCTGTGGCGCCTTCGCGCGGCGGCGCGTTTCGGCAAGGCCGCTGCCCACCCGGACCAAAACGTCACATGCCTCTCAGCTGCTGTGGTTCATGGGCGGGATCGCGGCAATCGGGTTGGTTCTGCATGCATCGCGGGTCAGCTTTCCGATGTCGGCGGCCATCCTGCAGGTCACCCGCAACATGGCGGTCGCTTGTGTCTGCCTTGGGGCGGCAATTGCGGTGGCGCGTGGGCGGCCCCTGTGGACCTGGGCAATGATTGGTGGATTGCTGCCGGCGTATTTCCTGTTGGTCTGGGGGTTCGTGTCCTACGGTTTCGTTGTCCTGACACTCTATGTCGGATTTTGGATCAGCGTTCTGCGTCCCAGGCGATTGGCGCGCTGGAAACTTGTCCTGTTGGGGGTGGCGACGCTTTACCTTCTGTTGATGCTGTTCGTCGCCTGGATGTCGTTCCGGTCCGAAATTCGCGGCGTCATCTGGACAGGCGGAACCTGGTCAGCACGCTGGGCAGTCCTGGCACAGGCGCTGGCTGGTATCGAATGGGCCTGGCCCGCCAGCCCGGCAGCATTGGACTGGATCAACATTCGGCTGAACCAGACCATGATGGTCGGCAAAGTGATCGAATGGCACGGCCACCACCCGGAGTTACGCCAATACGGGGCAACGCTGTGGGTCGTGCTGCTGGCCTGGGTGCCGCGCGTCCTGTGGCCCGGCAAGCCCGAGATGGGCGGCAGCGACTTCATGGCCGAGCAAACCGGGCGCGTCTTCTCGGAAAGCTCAACGTTCGGGGTCGGTCCGATCATCGAGTTCTACGTGAATTTCGGCTATTCCGGCATCTTCCTGGGATGCGTGATCCTGGGGTTCTGCCTGCGCTGGCTGGACCGCCGCGCCGCGATGTCACTGGCGGGGCGTGATCTGTTCGGATTTCTCAAGTGGTTCACGATCGGCGTCGCGCTGATTGCGCCTTCGTCGATGATGATCTTCGTCGCGGCGTCGGCTGCGATGGCCTATATCGGGATGACGGCGCTTGGCGCGATGCTGCGTCGCCCCCGCAGAATGCGGACAATCTGATGCGGCGCGCGCTGCTGATCTCTCCGGCGCCGGTGGACGGTTATCCACCCGTACAGGCGCAGGCCCGGCTTCTGGCGCGGGACGGGTACTCCGTAACTCTGGTGACGACGGCACGCCGACACACGGGCCAGGTGAGGTTTAACGAACCGGGGGTCACGGTCGTCACATTGTGCGAACTGAAAACCAGATTTGGGCAGCTTGCGCGAATTCAGAGACTGATTTCATTCGTTCGCGCCATCACGAACGCGCGCCGCAATGGCAAGCTTGACGTTGAAATCGCCTATGACCCGCTGGCGATGCTCTACAGCGATCTGGCGCCGCAAAAGCCGCCTCAGCGCATTGCGCATTTTCATGAATCGCTTTTGTTAAAGCGATGGATTGAACGGCGGTTGCGAACCGCGATCAGGAGCTTCAGCCGCGTCGTCGTTCCCGACGAAGGGCGCGGCCAGGCGTTGTTGCAACAGCTGGACCTACGCACCGCACCGCTGGTGGTGCCGAACTATCCGCTTTTGCGCGCGCCGCCGCGCAGGTCGACCACACGTTCCGGGTTGGAGGTGGTGTATTGCGGCGTGCTGGGGCGGGGTCAGAACCTGCCGCTGATCCTTGCGTGCGTGCCTTTGTGGCCTGCCGACACCCGGCTGACGCTGATCGGTGATTGCGAGACCGGGTTAGGGCGCGCGCTGCAGGCGCAGGTGCGGGACGCGGGGCTTTCCGGGCGTATCCGGTTTACCGGCTGGGTTGATCTTGCAGAACTTCCCGAAAGACTGGCGCAGGCCGATCTGGGATTGTGCCTTCTGGACGACGCGCCGGAACAGTTTCGCACCGCGCTGGGGGCCAGCAACAAGCGCTATCAATACATGCAGGCCGGGTTGGCGCAGATCGGGGATCGTAATCCAGGCGTTGCAGATTTGCTGGAAGGCCAGCGCATCGGGCGATGCCTTGAAAGCTATTCAGCGGAGGCGCTTGCGCGGCTTGTGCACCACTATGCGCGAGACCCTGACGCGCTGCGGTCCGAAGGGGAGCGCGCAGCAACCCTGCACCGGACAGAGTACAATTATGAAGCGGCATTCGCACCGCTGTTGGTGTGTATCCGTAATGATGACCTGCGGGACGCCGCATGAGGCCGTGCATCCTCTACCTAACCCCCGGAGTTTTCGATAAGGGCGGGATCAGCCGGTATGGCCGTTATCAGATCAAGGCAATGGCCGGGTTTGCGGATCTGCGGGTTCTGTCCCTGGCCGGGCCGGACGCTTACAGTTTCGAGGATCCCTTCGATGTGTTCTGGAACGGCACCCGGCCAAACCTGCGCAGCCGGGCCGCCATGGTCGCCCAGGCCATTCGCCAAGCGCTGACCTGGCGTCCCGATGTCATTCACGCCGCCCATGTGAACCTCGGCCCGCTGGCCGCACATCTGGCCCGTTTCACCGGGGCACGGACGATTCTGAATGTTTACGGGCGCGAGGTCTGGGGAAATCTCAGCCACCGGCGACGTCGCGCGCTTTATTGCAGCAACCATGTCATCGCCGATTGCTATTCGACAGCCAATCATCTGCAGCGTGGGGCGATGCATCCTAAACCGGCGACCGTGATCTGGGATTGTGTCGACCTTGCCCGGTTCTCCCCGGGGGCGGCAAACCCCGCGGTACTCGCACGCTATGGACTTGCGCACCGATCTGACAAGCCGATCATCCTGTCGTTGGGGCGATTGGCGCCGGATTCGCGCCACAAAGGGTTCGACCGGATGATTTCGGCGTTTTCGACCCTGAATCACCCAGATGCGCGCCTTGTCATCGCGGGTGATGGCACAGATCGCGCCCGGTTGCAGGGGGTGGCCAATCAGCACGGTTTAAACGGTCGCTGCCGCTTCATAGGATCCGTGGACGAGGCTGATCTGCCGGACATCTATCGCGCCGCGCGGGTTTTCGCGCTGGTGTCCGACAAGGGCCATAACCGGGGCGAAGGGTTGCCCCTGACGCCGATCGAGGCATTGGCCTGCGGGGTGCCGGCAATCGTGGGCAACGAAGATGGCTCTTGCGAGGCGGTGGATGCGGACCGCAACGGGCGCGTAATCTCACCCCGGGATCCGTGCGCCTATGTCGCCGCTTTGGCCGAAGTCCTGAATCAGCCCGTCAAAGCGGCGCGCCGTGCGGCCCGAAACGTCGCCGAAGAACGTTTCGGCTTTGAGGCCTTCGCTGCCAAACATCGCGCGTTTTATGATCAGGCGATTGGGCATCGGTCATGAATATCCTGCTCTATATGCCGAACTATCTGCCCGCCACCCGCTATGGCGGCCCGATCCGATCTGGGCATGGGCTGGCAAAGGCGCTGGTGAAGGCAGGCCACCGGGTGCAGGTGTTCACCACCGATGTTGACGGGCCGGATCGGTCGGATGTGCCGTTGGATACTCCGCTGGATGTGGATGGCGTGACGGTTCGCTATTTCGCAACACGCCCGCCGCATCGTCTGTATTATTGCCCGGCAATGGCCAGATCGGTTTCTGCGGCATTGGCCGATGCCGATGTGTTGCATCTGAACGGCTGCTACCTCTGGCCCGGGCCTGCGCTGGCAAGGCTGGCGCGGCGCGCGGGCGTGCCATTTGTGACCTCGCCGCGCGGGATGCTGCAACGCGAACTGATCGTCGGGAAATCGGCGCTGGCGAAACGCCTTTGGATCGCGGGTTTCGAACGACGTCTGCTGGCGACCGCCGGGGCGATCCACGCAACGTCTGAAGGGGAGGCGTGCGGTATACGCTCGCTCGCCCTCGATCTTCGCCCGGTTCACGTGATCGGAAATGGCATCGACCCGCCTGCGTTACCGCTGTCGGCCAGTCCGATCTGGAAGGGCGTTCCGCAGGGGCGGCGCGTGGCGTTTCTTGGGCGGCTGGACCGGATGAAAGGCGTCGATCTTGTGCTTCAGGCGGCAGCGCTGGTGGGCGGCACCCAGTTGCGAATTGCCGGGCCGGATCCCATCGGGCTACGCGCGACATTGACCAATGCGGGTCTGGTCGGGCCGGGGGTGCAGTTTGTCGGACCGCTGGATGACGCGGCGAAATGGGCATTTCTGGCAGGCGCGGATGTTCTGGTCGCGCCGTCGCAATACGAAAGCTTTGGCATCGCAGTGGCCGAGGCGTTGGCCGTTGGAACGCCGGTCATCACGACGCCCGGCGTCGGAATCTCGCCTGTTGTAGCGGAACTCGATGCGGGCTGCGTTGTTGACCGAACGTCGGATGCCCTGGCCCATGCGTTGGGCGGGCTGCTGTCGGATCCTGCACGGTGTCGGCGTATTGCGGATCGCGCACCGGGCCGGATCGCGCGGGAATTTGGATGGCACCGGATCGCCGGGCAGATCACGGAGTTGTATTGCTCCCTCACTTCTGAGCACGCCAGATCTCACCAGATTTGCGGCGATTCAGAGCCTGAATTTCAGCGAGCGATCCGTTGAGCGTGCCACTGATTGCCGCGCCGCAACGGGCGTTCCTTGGCAATGTCGCGCGGCTTGGCACCGGGCAGGCGGTGGCGCTGGTGTTGCCGATCCTGGCGGCGCCACTGCTGGGGCGGCTTTATTCCCCGGCGGATTATGGTGCGCTGGCATTGTTCATGGCCGCGACCGGTATGCTGAGCGTTGTGGCCGCGCTGCAGATGCACCATGGGATCATTGCGGCGCGCTCAGAACAGGCCGCGCGGGCGTTGGTCTGGCTCTGCTTTGGTCTGGCGATTTGTCTGGCGCTGGTCCTTCTTGTCGCGCTGAGTCTTGCCTCACTTTTCAATGTGGCGGTGGGCTGGTTGTGGTTGCTGCCAATCACCGTCGTGATCGCAGGCGCGATGGCGGCGCTGACTACCCTCGCGAACCGCGCGCGCCGGTACGGATTCCTGGCCCGCCTGCAGGTGAGCAGCACGGCGGGGATTGTCGTGGTTTCCCTTCTGTGCGGTGTATTGGGGTGGGGGCAGGCGGGGCTTTTCGCTGGCTATCTGACGGGTCAGTTTGTCACCTTTGGCTTTGGGATGCATCTTTGGCGGACAGAGCTACCGGGTCGTCGGCCATCGCCTCGACGCATGCATGTGGTCGCTGTGCGACATCGCCGATTTGCCCAGTTCACCCTGCCGTCCGAGTTGATCGGCAGCTGGAACCAGCACCTGCCCGTCTTCGCCTTGGCGACCCTCGGGGCCGGGCCAGCGCTGGGCGCATTTTCCCGGGCGCGGCGACTTGCAGGCCTGCCCATAGCACTGATCGGCGCGTCCGTCGGGCAAGTGTTTCGCGCCGAAGCAGCGGTGGCCTTGCGCAAGACTGGAAGTTGCCGGACCCTGTACCTGAACACGGCTGTCGGGGTGTTTCTGGTCGGGCTGCTTCCTTGCGCCGCTTTAATCTGGGCGGCGCCTGCGGTCTTCACGCTCTACCTCGGGCCGCAATGGGCCGAAGCCGGGCAATTCGCGCAGATCCTCGCGCCGATGCTGTTGCTGCGGCTTGCCGTCTCGCCCGTGTCGTCGGTGTTTCAGATCACCGGGCGGCAGAAAATGGCGTTTGCACTGTCGCTGGGGGCGGCTGCGCTGATCGGAGGCTGCGTTTTCGCAGCGATGCTTTCAGGGGCGACGGCGCTGGGCGTGATCGCCGGATTCAGCTTCGCCTATTCCCTGGTCTATTGCGTTTATTTCGTCGCCGGACTGCGGGTTTGCGGGCCATGACCAGGCAAAATGCACCAATCGCACGGCGCATCTGGCGTTCACCGCTGCGACTGGCCGAGGTTGTCTGCACGCGTCTGCCCCGGTTTCGCTTCATTGCCGAAACTGCGGACAGTGCGACGCCGATCAGCTTTGGCATGTGGTTCGATCAGGAAGTGCGCGGCATCAACCGCGGACCCTATTGGCCGGTGCATCGCACCAGCCGCGTTACGGGGTGGCGCAATGTGCTGTGCGGGGCCGAGGTCGCGCCGGGCTATATGCCGGGATGTTACATTCAGGCGCTGTCACCAATCCGCATCGGCGATTACACCCGAATCGGGCCGAACGTCTGTCTGATATCCGAAAATCACGTGCCAACCGATCTGGCGCGCCATGAACCCGGCGGGATCACAATCGGACGCGGTTGCTGGATCGGGGCCGGGACAGTGGTGCTGCCTGGAGTGACTCTGGGCGATTTCACCACGGTCGGTGCGGGTGCGATCGTCACGAAAAATGTCCCGGATGGCCATGCTGTCATCGCGGGCAATCCCGCGCGGATCATCCGCCGATTGGACCCTGCAGATTGCAGGATACGCCCCGCCACGCATATCTATCACGGCTATATCCCGCAGGCCGAGTTTGCCGCTTACCGCGCCGCCGAGTTGAACTTGTGAGTTGCCTGTTCAAACCCGGTGCCCGCATCTGGCTGATCTCACCTCAGCACTGGGACGGCCTGCCGGTGTCGAAACATCACTATGCGCGCGAGCTGGCCGCGCGGGGCTGTCGCGTGTCCTTCATCGGGCCGCCGGGCGGTGCCAGGGGCATTCGCCGTATTGCAACAGACGTCAGCGGCATCGAATGCGTTCACTATGGCACGTGGTTTCCCTATCGCACGAAGTTTCACGCGCCCCGCCTGTTCGATATCGCCATGCGTCGGCAGGCCCGGCTGATCACCAGCGCCTTGGGTGGCCCTGCCGATCTGATCTGGGATTTCGACAATGCGGGGCAGTTTTCGGATCTGCGCGCGTTTGGGGCAAAACAATCTCTGTTTCATCTGGTTGATGCGCCGTCGCGACCCTCGGTCGGGACCAAACACGCCACAAGGCTGGCCGCGCTACATGCTGATTTCATGGCAAAATCCGGTGCGCGGGGCGCGGTATCTGTGATTGGCCATGGTCTGGCCCCGGTCCATGCGCGTGGGGCGCAGCGGCGATTGCGAAATGGAACGACCGTGACGGGCGGCGAGGTGGCGATGGTTGGAAACCTCTGCGCCATCTGGATCGACTGGCCGGTTATCCTGGACATGGTGAGGCGGTTTCCGACCGTGACCTTCCGCCTGATAGGCCCGCTGCCCCGGCTTTCGCCGTCACCCGCGTTCGCAGCGCTCCAGAACGCGCCAAACTGCATCTTCACCGGGCGGCTTTTGCCCGAACAGATTGCCGCGCTGGGTGACAAAGTTGCGGTCTGGCTGATCGCATTTAACGACGGGGTGCAGGGCGGGCCAACCGACACCCACAAGATGCTGGAGTATCTGTCGACCGGCGCGCCGATCCTGACATCGTGGCTGGCAAACTGGGCCGAAAACGATCTGGTCACGATGGCCGAACGAGGCAGTAATTCAGCGATGCCGGATATGCTGGGCCAGTTGCTGACCGCGCCGGGGTCTGAATGCTTGCGCAAACGCCGGATCGAAACCGCATTGGCGGCCAGCTATGCCGCCCGTCTTGATCAGATCGAAGCACTTCTGGCAGGACCGGGCAGTTGAGCGTCATTCTGGGCCTCAACGCGCATCACCCGGATGCCGCCGCCTGCCTGCTGATCGACGGTCAGCTTGTCGGTGCCGTGGCCGAGGAACGACTGGGCCCCCGGATCAAACACAGTGATGCCTTCCCGGAACATGCGATCCGATGGTTACTGTCGGAAAATGGCCTGCGGATGCGCGATGTCGGGCATGTGGCGGTCGCGCGCGACCCCTGGGCCAACGCAGCCGCAAAGCTGCGCCATGGGCTGCGCCACCCATCGGCGGCGTGGCGGTTTGTGGGGCGGCAGCGTGCCGGTCGCGTCGGTCTTGGTGGGCTGGCCCGGATGTGCGGCGAAGACCCGGCGCGCGCCACGTTTCGCATTCACCGGGTCGAACATCATCTGGCCCATGTCGCCAGCGCCTATTTCGCCTCGGACTTCGACGCGGTGACAGCGGGGGTATCCTATGACGGATCGGGCGATTTCGCCTCTGCCATGGTGGCGCGCTGCGAAGGCAACAGGATCGAGGTGTGTCAGCGGGCCATGCTGCCCCACTCTCTGGGGCACTTCTATACCGCGCTCAGCCAGTTCATCGGATTTGACCGGTTTGGTGAGGAATACAAGGTGATGGGTCTTGCCCCATATGGCGAAGATCGTTTTGCTCGGGAGTTTGCGCAAATCCTGCCCTGCGGGGGAAAGGGTCTTGTTGAGGTCGCAGAGGGGGCGCTCAAACCCGCCGCCAACCTAAACGCAAGTCTCTATTCCACCAAGATTTCCGATCTGTTTGGTTCACCGCGCCTTCGCGATGACCCGATTACTCAGCGCGAAAAGGACATTGCGCGGTCGGTTCAACTGCAGTTTGAGGCGGCAGCGTTGCACCTGCTTGACCGCGTCCACGATCTGATCCCAACCCGCCGGCTGGCCCTTGCCGGGGGGTGCGGGCTGAACGGGGTGATGAATGCGCGCATACCGCGCGACACGGAATTCGCGACGGTCTTCCACCAACCGGCCAGCGCCGATGACGGCACCGCACTTGGGGCCGCGCTGCACTGCTGGCATGTCGGGCTGGGGCGGGCCGAGCGGTTCCGAATGCAACACGCGTTCTGGGGGCCGGAATACTCCGATGCCGATATTCGCGCCGCAATTGATCAGGCCGGTCTGCGCGCTGAACAGATGCCAAGCCCGGCCGCAGCGGCCGAACGGGCCGCCGATCTGATCGCGGATCGTGCGGTGATTGGTTGGTATCAGGGGCGCAGCGAATGGGGGCCGCGGGCGCTGGGCAACCGGTCAATCCTGGCAAACCCGGCCGCCGCGGACATGAAAGCGACAATCAACGCGCGCATCAAACGGCGCGAATCCTTCCGCCCCTTCGCCCCCTCTGTCCTGGCCGAAGATGCGGCGGAGTATTTCGAACAGCCCACAACCAGCCCTTTCATGATGCATGTCGTACGGTTCCGGCGAAAATGGCGCGACCGCTTTCCGGCGGTGACCCATGTGGACGGAACCGGACGCCTGCACACGGTGGATGCCATGACGAACCCGCTGTTTCATCATCTGATCCGCGCGGTGAAATCGCGCACAGGTCACGGTATGGTCCTGAACACCAGTTTTAATGAGAACGAGCCGATCGTCGACCGCCCGGAACAGGCCATTGCCTGCTATCTGCGAACCGACCTCGATGCGCTGGTGCTTGGGCGCCATGTGCTGGTCAAACAAGCCGCGCCATGAAAATTTCCATTCTGACAGCCACGCGGGACCGCGCAGATGTGCTGGGCGCGGCGCTGGATTGCCTGGATGCGCAGACATTCACCGATTGGGAACATCTGATTCAGGATGGCGGAACCGACGATGCCACGGCAAACCTGCTGGCGGCGCACACCGATCCGCGCAGAACGGTCAGGCGGTCGCCCGACGCAGGTGTCTATGACGCGCTGAACACAGCAACCCGGCGGGCCACTGGCGAGGTTGTCGGCATCCTCCATTCAGATGACGTTTTTGCCAGCGCCGATGTGCTGCAACAGGTCGCAACAGCGTTCGAGGATCGGGCGGTCGCGGTGGTTTACGGTGATCTGGACTACGTCTCCCGGCACGACCCCACCCATGTTGTCCGCAGATGGCGCAGCCACGATTTTGATGCGCGAAGGCTACGGCGCGGGTGGATGCCGCCGCATCCAACACTGTTTGTCCGACGTAGCGCGCTGCAGAAGGTCGGGCCATATGACCGCAGCTTCCAGATCTCGGCAGATTACGATCTGATGATACGCCTGTTGCGCAGCGACTGCGGCGTGGTCCGATACATCCCTCAGGTTCTGGTCCGGATGCGAAGAGGCGGCCTGAGCAACGGTTCGGTACGTAAACTGTTCCACCGCTCCCGAGAGGATTTGCAGGTTCTGCGAAAAAACGGCATGGGGGGGTATGGGGCGCTGGCGTTGAAATCCCTGCGCAAGTTGCCCCAGATACATACATGATCACAGGGCCAGCAGATGACCAAACGCGCACTAATCACCGGCATCACGGGCCAGGACGGATCGTTTCTGGCCGAACTGTTGCTGGAAAAAGGGTATGAGGTTCACGGCATCAAGCGGCGCGCGTCATCGCTGAACACGTCACGCATCGACCATATCTATCAGGATCCCCATGATGCGAACCCGCAGATGTATCTGCACTATGGCGATCTGTCGGACACATCGAACCTGACGCGGCTGGTTTCAGACATTCGCCCTGACGAGGTCTATAATCTGGGGGCGCAGTCCCATGTCGCCGTCAGCTTTGAATCGCCCGAATATACCGCGGACGTCGATGCCATTGGCACGCTGCGCCTGTTAGAGGCGATCCGGTTCCTTGGCCTGGAAAAGACAACGCGATTCTATCAGGCGTCAACGTCCGAGCTGTACGGCAAGGTGGTCGAGACACCGCAGTCGGAATCCACGCCGTTCTATCCGCGCAGCCCCTATGCGGTTGCCAAGCTCTATGCTTATTGGGCCTGCGTGAACTTCCGCGAGGCCTATGGCATGTTCGCCTGCAACGGCATCCTGTTCAATCATGAAAGCCCGCGACGGGGCGAAACTTTCGTGACCCGAAAGATCACGCGCGGGTTGTCCATGATCGCGCAGGGGCTGGAAAAGTGTCTGTTTATGGGAAATATCGACGCTTTGCGCGATTGGGGTCATGCGCGCGACTATGTCCAGGCGCAATGGCTGATGCTGCAACAGGACGACCCGAAAGATTACGTCATCGCCTCGGGCGTTCAGCATTCTGTGCGCGATTTCATCCGCTGGGCAGGCGAAGACCTGGGCCTGACGCTGGTGTTCCGCGGCGATGGCCTGGATGAGCATGCCGTGGTCGCAGGGATCATTGGCGATGCCGCCCCGGCGCTGAGTGTTGGTGACGTGGTCATGCGGATCGACCCGCGTTATTTCCGACCGGCCGAGGTTGAGACTCTGTTGGGCGATCCATCGCGCGCAAAACGCGATCTGGGTTGGTCTGCGACGACCACCGCGCGTGAGATGTGCACGGAAATGGTTGCCACCGATCTGGCCGATGCACGTCGCCACGCCTTCCTGCGGGAACACGGCTATGATCTGCCAGTTGCTGCGGGGGAATGAGCATGCGTATCTTCCTCGCCGGGCATCGCGGCATGGTCGGCAGCGCCATCGCACGACAGTTGAATGGTCGAACCGATGTCAGCGTAATCACCCGGACCCACGCGGAACTGGACCTGAAGGATCAGGCCGCGACGGCGGCGTTCTTTGCCGATCAGTGCCCGGATGTCGTCATTCTGGCCGCCGCCCGTGTCGGCGGTATTCTGGCCAACAACGATTATCCGGCGGATTTTATCTATGACAACCTGATGATCGAGGCGAATGTGGTCCATCAGGCCTATGCCCATGGGGTCACGCGCCTTCTGAACCTCGGGTCGTCCTGCATCTATCCGCGCGATGCGGCGCAACCGATGCGCGAAGACGCGTTGCTGACCGGCACGCTAGAGCTGACCAACGAACCCTATGCCATCGCCAAGATCGCGGGGATCAAGCTTTGCGAAAGCTACAATCTTCAGCACGGCGTCGATTATCGAAGTGTGATGCCGACGAACCTCTACGGTCCCGGCGACAACTTCGATCCGGTCAAAAGCCATGTGTTGCCCGGGCTGATGCAGCGGTTTCACCACGCCGCACGGGCGGGTGATGACGTGGTCGAGGTTTGGGGCAGCGGCGCCCCGAAGCGCGAGTTTCTGCATGTCGATGATATGGCGGCGGCGTCACTGCATGTTCTGGGCCTGCCGAAATCCGATTGGAACAGCGCCACCCACCCACGCAGCAGGTTTCTGAATGTGGGCACCGGGCAGGATATCTCGATCGGCGAGCTGGCCACGATGCTGGCCAAGGTGACTGGGTTCGAAGGGCAGATCGCGTTTGACGCCAGCAAACCTGACGGGACACCGCGCAAACTGCTCGACGTGGCGCGGCTGGCCGATCTGGGCTGGCGCGCGAAAATCGGCCTGCGCGAAGGGATCGCGCAGACCTATGATTGGTATCAGAACAACGTCGCATAGACGCTTGCGGCCAGACCCTGCATGCCGGTCGCATTCAGATGCAGACCATCACCGCCCACCCCATAGCCCGAGGCGTCGATCAACGTCGCGCGCGCGCCAAGCGCATTGACGACAGTTGATTGTGCCGTGCGCACCGTTGTCTCCGCGCTGGCATTGGTTGGCGGTGTTTCTTTGGTCTGCACAATCACCCAAGGCACACTGTCCAGCCCGGTATGGGCATCGAAAGAGGCGACCATCGCCGTCAGCTCTGCCTGGTGTACATCGGCGGTCGAGGTGAACATCGCGTCCTGTTCGCCCTGCCACCAGACCACGCCGCGCCAGTTCAGTCCGACGCCCGCCTCCAAAGCATCCGCGATCGCCAGATAGTGGTTGTGCAATGCAGACCGCCACCAGCCCGCATTCGTCTCTAACTCACCTTCAGACCACGACGCACCAGTGGCAACATTGGCGTCCGAGGACGGCGCCAGAAACGACGACCCGCGTGCCGTCTTTTCAATATAGAGATCGCGGCCCGTCGGTGTGTCCTGTCGCAGATTGGCCCAGATTACTTCGGCCCCGAAATAGCCTGAACCGCCATCACAGTGGTTTGTCCCAAGGTCCAGTGTCGCAAACGCCGTTGTCGCATTCAGGAACTCATTCTGCAGAATATAGGCTTCGCTGTAGGTGCGGGCCTGATCGGACGCGGACAGATCAGCGATCAACGCACGCCCATCAGCGTTCGACTGCCCCCAAAGGATCAGCGCGTCTGCCTGGATCGGGCAATCCGCAAAGGCGACGTAATTTCCCCCGCCGCGCGCGCGCAAAAGGCTGCGGCAGAAGGCAAATATCCTGGCGCGATCCGTGTCATCCAGCGCCCGGTCATAGACCCCGGCCCAGCCCAGATCGAAAGCGGTATTTCGGTTGGTCGTGGTCCTGCCGCGCCCGCCGAACGTCAGATAACCGCTGGCCGAGCTTGCCATCTCGCGGAACACCACTTGCCAGCCGCCGGTGTTTAGCGTGAACGCACCGGATCCGGTATCGTCGCGCCGATACGCCCGTGCAATCCCTGCGCCCTTCGCGATATGGATCGTATCGGTCAATTGCAACGACGCGCCGTTTGCAGCACTGCCCAATATGCCCTTATTGGTCGCCACCGGACCCGAATGGTGGAACCCGCCGGTGCCAGCATTGGCCCGATAGAGCATCGCGACGGTTCGCACGCCCGTGATTACGGGTGTCTGCACCGCGCCGTTGTCCGCGCTCAGACCATAGGCTTGCCAGGCGGTGTTCGGGCTGGCTGCTGCTGTCAAGTCGATGGCGTGACTGCCGGTCTGATCGGCAACGGTAGAGCCGCTGCCCTCCTCAAACCGCCAATCCGCCAGCAATCCGACATCGGGCAGGGCGATCGGACCGCTGCGGCCCATCGCCACCAGACCGGTGACGCTGACATCCAGCCCCAGCATCAGCCGATCACCAGCGCGTGGATACCGATGGCCGTGGTGCCGGTTGCGTTGACGCGGGCAACGCCGACAGGAAGCACGGCGTTGTCGGCAACATTCACCGTCCGGCTGCCGCCGCCAACGGTTTCCAGCGACAATGCGCCGCCGGTTTCGACGTAAAGCGCGACGGCTACATCGTCGAGGTTGGTCACGTCGCTGGGCGTGACGGCAATGATATCACTGGCTGGCCCGCTTAGCGGGATGGCGCGATTGGCGAAAGGGTTCATGGGTTTCTCCGCGAAAGGACCCGAGCGTGGGCCGGAACGGTCGCGGTAGCTGCAATCGCAAGGTTATCAGATGGTTAGCGCACCGCCCGTAGGGCCGCCCGCCCGCGCGTCAGTCGCGTTGATAGACATCTTCATAGCGTTTGATGTCATCCTCGCCCAGGTATGTGCCGGTCTGAACTTCGATCAAAACCATGTTGACGTGGCCGGGGTTCTCCATCCGGTGCTTGGCGCCCAGCGGGACATAGATCGACTCATTCTCGGCAACCAGCTTTACCGTGTCATCCACCGTTACCCGCGCGGTGCCTTGCACGACGATCCAGTGTTCGGCCCGGTGCATATGCGATTGTAGGCTCAGTGCCGCGCCCGGTTTGACGACGATCCGCTTGACCTGAAACCTGTCCGACAATGCCAGCGTTTCAAACCAGCCCCAGGGGCGGTGGTCGATCGGAAATGTCTCGGCCTGGCGCGTGCCGCGCTGTTTCAGCGCCGCGACGGCTTGCTTGACCTCTTGCACGTGGTTTCGGTTGGCCACCAGAACCGCGTCCGGTGTTGCCACCACCACGGTATCGGTCAGTCCAATCCCAACCACGGTCTGACCACTGTCTTCTGCACGCACAAGCGTGTTTGTGCACCCCAGCGCCAGGCCCTGATCGCTGACCGCATTGCCGTCCGCATCCTGATCCATCTCGCGCCAGACGGCATCCCAACCGCCAAGGTCTGACCAGCGTCCAGTGAACGGAACGACCGACAGGTTATCGGCCTTCTCCATCACCGCATAGTCGATGGAAATCGACTCGGCCCCGGCCCAGCTTGCCGGGTCCAGACGATGGAAATTCAAGTCGGGTTTCGCCCTATCAACAGCATCCCCAACCGGCGCAAGCAAGTCTGGCGCATGCGCGCGAAATGCGCGCAGGATGCCCGCGACCGAAAACAGGAAAACACCCGCGTTCCACAGATATCGCGGATCGGCCAGCATTGCCTGGGCCGTTTTGGCGTCCGGTTTCTCGACAAACCGGATCAGCGATTGCGCGCCGGTGTTGTCGGCGTCTACGCGTTCCAGCCAGCCATATCCGGTTTCGGCCCGGTCCGGGGCGACGCCGAAGGTCACAAGCCCGCCAGCCTGGGCCGTGGCGCGCCCGGCTTCGACCGAGGCGGCAAATGCGTCTGCATCCGGAACAACATGATCGCTTGGTGCGACCAGCATCAGCGCGTCGGGGTCCGATTTTTCAAGCCACAAAGCTGCGGCAAGGATGGCGGCCGCTGTATTCTTCGCCTCAGGCTCGATCAGGATCGTGGCTGCGTCAATTCCCGCTTCCGTTAGCTGATCGGTAACCAGAAACCGAAAATCCGAACCGGTCAGCACCAGTGGCGGGCCATAGGCTGGCCGGGCAAGGCGCTGGGCCGTCGCCTGAAACAGGCTCTGATTACCCAAGAAATTGCTGAATTGCTTGGGATAGCTTTTCCTTGAAAGCGGCCAAAGCCGCGTGCCGGATCCACCACATAGAATTACCGGAATGATCATCTTTGCCCTGCTACCCAATTCACCGCACATGTAGGAAATTCTTTAGCGCAGCAATTGCCTGCGCACCACTGTTCCCGCAATCCGTGCGGTCGAAATCGTGCCACCCGCAAGCCCGGGTTGACCGAAGCACGGTGTCAGAGGTGGAAGTTAACTATCGTTAACCAAATCCTAATTTAGTTGGCGCATTGTGGGACCAACGGGGGCGTATTTTGATTGGGGAATTGGAATGGTGCGGATTGCTCTGGCGCTAGCTGTGTTGGCCCTTGTGGGTTGCGACGCAATTTATTCAGCGCCGCAGGTCCTCAGGGGCGCATCGGCTGGGCAGGATGTTTTGGTGCAACCAATTACCTTGCGGTCGCTTGAGGTTGCAAACAGCACCCCATACCAACCCAGACAACTGCCTGACGCATTTTTTGCAACCTCTGGCGGGCCGGGCAGTCTGGGGCGCATCGGAGCGTTGCCCACGCCGCCGCTTGGGCCAAATGGCAATCCCGTGCGCCCAGCCATCAGCCTGCCACCGGACATGCCAAAGACCGCCTATGAAATCGGCATCGGCGACATCGTTCAACTGGCCACACGCGCCAGCAGCAGCCTCCAAAGTATCGGGGGCAATACCGCTGATAACCTGCGCCAGACCTACGCGGTTCAGGATGACGGCACGATCGGCATCCCCGACGCCGGGCGTGTTGCAGTGGCGGGCATGACCATTGATGAAGCCGAAGGCGCGGTGTTTCAGGCGTTGGTGCGCGCCAACATTGATCCGTCGGTCAGTTTGGAGATTGCCGAGTATCGCTCGCAGCGGGTTGCCATTGGGGGCGCGGTTCGCACTGCCAGGGTTGTTCCCGTAACACAGAAAGGTCTGACACTGGCCGAGGCAATCGGTGCCGCCGGCGGTGTCACCGCAAAGGATCGCGAATATACCGCGATCCGCATCTATCGGGACGGCGCGATCTATCAGGTTCCACTGGCTGAGTTTGACCAGCGGGCCGAACTTCAGCGCCTGCACCTGATCGGCAGTGACAGTGTCTTTGTCGACGAAAACTACGATTACGAACGTGCGCAGGCCTTCTTCGCCCAGCAGATCCAGTTGATCGGCCTGCGCCGCGCTGCACGTGCCGACGCGCTGAGTGCGTTGAACGCGGCCGTCCAAGTCCGCCGAACCGCCCTGATAGAAGCGCAGGGAAATTTTCGCGCGCAGGAGGAATTCGGGGCTGTGCGGCGCGACTATGTCTATCTTGCGGGCGAAGTTTCGCGTCAGTCGCGCCTGGCGATGCCTTTCGGCAATGGCCTTTCACTGGCCGACGCGCTGTTTGGCGAAGGCGGATACGATCAGATCTCAGGCGACAGCAGCCAGATCTATGTCCTGCGGGGCACTGCGGGTGCGGATACGGTGACCGCTTGGAACCTTGATGCGTCGAACGCGGTCAATTTTGTTATTGCCACCCGGTTCGAACTGCGCCCCAGCGATATTGTGTTTGTCAGCCAGCAGCCCGTGACCCGCTGGAACCGTGCCATCGCGCAGATCTTGCCGACGCTCGGCCTTGGGCGACAGACGCAGGCCCTGGCGAACTAGGAGCATGTGGCCCCCCGGAAACACTCAAGACTCGTAGTAGGCCCGGCCATAAGCCGCGTAGGTCCCATTGCGATGGGCAAGCCCCAGCGCACGCATGCGTTTTGGATCGACGCGCGCAAGAATCAATCCATCACACCGCCGATCCGGTGTCTCAAGCTGGCGCAGCCCGTCCAACACCTGCGCCGGTGACGTGCGATCCCACTGAACAACGTAGAGGAGTGTATCGCATCGCGCGGCGATCACGCGCGCATCCGGAACCACCAGCACCGGTGGCGTGTCGACGATCACTACGTCAAAGGCCCCGCGCGCCCAGGCAATCAGGCGGGCAAAAGACTCGGACGTGAACAGATCCGCAGCGTTCCCTTGCCCGGCAGCCCCGGCAAGAACCGCCATGCCGGGCACAACCTCGTGAAACACGGCCGCTTCGGGCAGGGTTGAACCGGACAGGATGTCGGACAGGCACGTGCCCGTGTCAGGCCCGAAATAGTCACGAAATGACGGGCGACGGACATCGCATTCGATCAGCATGACCTTCCGGCCCATGGCTGCAATATTCTGTGCAAGCGCAATTGCCTGGGTCGTTTTGCCTTCTGCAGGTACCGAAGAGGTTACCATGATCACCTGCGCCGCGTCTGTTTGCGTCAAGACAGAGGTTCGCAGATTCCGCACAGCCTCCGCCGCCGCCGAATTCGGTTTCTCGATCAGGTATCGCAATTTCTGCGCCGGCGACGCACCGGGCACCAGAGGCACCTGTCCGACAACCGGATATCCGGTCGCCGCTTCAAGCGCCTCGGGCGATCGAAATCCTTTCTGCGCCAATTCCCAAAGAATGACGAGCGCGCCCGCCAACAACGCGGCCAGCGCCGAAGCATTCAGGACCATCTGCCTTTTTCGGGGGGTCGCCGCGTAATTCGGACGCGTCGCTTGCGACAGAATGCGGCTGTCGGCGCTTTGAATGCCTTGCTGCACGCTGGTTTCCTTGAGGCGGGCAAGAAAGGATTCATAGATCGCGCGGCTGGCGTCAGCCTCTCGCTGCAATTGCTGTAGTTCGACCAGGTCGAGCGATTGTTCCGCCACGCTGATCTCTACCCCTTCGAGGGTTGAAAGGATCGCGTCAACCTGTGCCGCCGTGCGTTCGGTGTCCAGCCGCGCCTGTGCCAGGATGGCATCGTAGCGCGCCGAAAATTGCGCTGTGGTTTCTGTGTGGCCGTCCGCACCCAACTTCGTCAGGGCAGGATCATCGGCGGCGCGTTGCATTGCAACCGGATCACCGATGGCGGCCTCTAGCAGGGCCAAACGCCCGGTCGAAGTGGCAAGGGTCTGTTGCAAAGCATCGGCCCTGTCACGCAGATCCTTTATCTGCAGGTTCCGCATCTCAAAATCGCGCGTGCTGACCAGATCGGAGGCGGCGGTTAATGCCTTCACGGCGGCTTCATCCGCCTCAAGCTCAACCCTCAGAGCGGCGACCCGACGGCTGAGCCATTCGGTCGCTTTCTGGGTGCCCTGAAACTTGGTCTCCAACTGGTCGAGGATATAGATCTCGGCCAGGGTATTGGCCAATACGGCGGCGCGATTCCGATCTGTCGAACTGGCGGTGATCGTGAATACTGATGTTCGGTTCAGGTTGCCCGTGGCAATCCTGGCCCGAACCGCGTTTACAACAATGTCGTGCAGTTGATCGGGGTCCGGCGGCGCGGTCGCGCGCGGCTGACTGGAAAAAACCCAGGATTTTACGCCGTCCTTGATCGATTGCCACCCCAATGCAGGCGGATCAGGCGCCAGCCAGGGGTTGTATTCCGGCACCGCGGTAAGGCCCAGACGATCAACCAGTAAGCCGATCAATCTGCGCGACCGAATGACCTCCAGCTCGGTATTGATCGTGATCTGATCGGTGGACAGTGCCGAAACCACGCTGTCCAGACCGGTGACGGTCTGCTGTCGCCCGTCCAGGACAATCTGCGCCGTTGCCGAATAGACCGGCGTTGCAAAGCGATAAGCGTAAAGGCCGGACGCCACGAAAGCCAGCAGTGCAACCGCAGCGATCAGCCACTTGCCCCGCCAGAGCGCATTCGCCAAACGCGCAAAGTCCGGATCGCTGGCTTGCGGGTCGGAATGGCCACCCTCACTGGGCGCGGGCAAGCGGACTGAAATTGGTCCCTTCAAGTTGCCAGAACGTTGTAACATGGCGGAATCCGCCCCTAAAAGAATTGCCCTGACTGTCACATGAATACCCGAAAAACGCAAACATGCGTGGGTTTGCCGGGTTCGAACGCGGGGTCGCCAAAGCCTTGTTATTCTGCGTGCAAACAGATTATGCACGCTTACCCACCCATGGCACGCAGATGCGGCCGTCAAATTGACCGGAAAGCGGGCCGATGCTTGGAAAGTTGTTCAAACGCAAATCTTCGCCAGCGGCGGGCGATTTGCCCCCCGAAGCGGGCCACGAAGCGGGCCCCGAGGCGTCCACTGATGGCGATCCGATGCCTGATCGTCCGATCTATGCAATCGGCGATGTGCATGGCTGCAGCGATCTGCTTGCCCATATGCTGGATGTCATCGATGCGGATGCCGACACGCACCGACCCGGCGCGAAGACCACGCTGGTGCTGTTGGGTGATTACGTTGACCGGGGCGAAGACTCGGCAGGGGTGCTGACACAGTTGCTTGGCCTGGCGCGTAGCGTGCCGGGAAATGTCGCCATGCTGATGGGCAACCACGAACGCATGATGCTGGATTTTCTGGACGATCCGTCGGCGAATGGCGCCTTGTGGCTGTCCAACGGTGGATTGCAGACATTGGCCAGTTTCCGCATTGGCGGCCTGACCGAGAATGCCAGCGAAGGCGCGCTCCACAACGCTGCGGATGATTTGCGCCGGGCCATGCATGCGCTGGATCCGTCGCTGGAAACCTGGTTGCGTGGCCTGCCATTGTCATGGGTCAGCGGTAATGTCGCATTTGTTCATGCGGCCGCCGATCCGGCCAAGGATATCGCAGATCAGTCGGCTGAAAGCCTGTTGTGGGGCAACGCGGATTTCGCCCGCCGCGCCCGTTCCGACGGGCTGTGGTGTATTCATGGGCACACCGTCGTCGCCCGGCCCGAGGTTTCGGGCCGTCGCATCAACATTGACACCGGTGCATGCTATTCCGGTGCGCTGAGTGCGATTGCCCTGACGCCTGGCCAGACACCGCGCTTTCTGCGCGCCGGCACCCCATCCTGACGGCGCGTTCGCAGGTCTGCTGAACCCGCCGGATCATCAGGACTTCCGGCATTCAATTGGCCCTGTCGCATCTCAGTCTGCCGCGATAAAGTGCGACCGCAACGGTACAACAGATGCCGAACATCAGCAGTAATACAGGAAAGACCGCGCCGCCGATGGCAGAGATTTCGATTGTAGTTCCGGCGCGTAACGAGGCCGGGAACATGCCCGCCCTGTTGGACGGCATTCTGGCCGCCTGTGAAAGCGGCCTGCAAGGGCGGTCATTCGAAGTCATCATTGTTGACGATGCCTCGGACGATGACACCGCTAGCGTTGTACTCAAAACCGCCAAAGATGATCCGCGCGTCCGATTGCTGTCCAATCCGGTCAACGCCGGGCAGAGCGCGTCAGTACACTCGGGCGTGCTGGCCGCAAGCGGGCAATGGATCGCAACACTGGACGGCGATGGCCAGAACCCGCCCGGAGAACTGCCGCGCCTGATCGCGCCGCTGCTGGCGCCGGATTGCGACCCGGCGCTTGGCCTGGTCGCGGGCCAACGCCTGAAGCGCCGCGACAGTTGGTCAAAACGCGCCGCATCCAGATTTGCCAATGGCCTGCGATCCTTCGTTCTGAAAGACGGCACCCGCGACACGGGGTGCGGGTTGAAGGCGTTTCGTCGGGACGCATTTGTCGCGCTACCTTATTTCGACCACATGCACCGCTATTTGCCCGCCCTGTTTGCGCGCAACGGCTGGCAGGTGGCGCACATTGATGTCGCCCATCAGCCGCGCGGGTCCGGGTCATCGAATTATTCAAATCTGCAACGCGGTTTGGTGGGATTGGTTGACCTTTTTGGCGTCTTCTGGCTGATCCGGCGCAAGAAGAAATCGACTGCAGCGGAGCGCTTTCTGGACACCGGGAAGGCGGATTCGAAATGAGTACAATCTTCGGCTTCCTCAATGTGCAGAACTGGTTCGAATTCTGGTGGGTCGTCTTCGGCCTCGGCGGCCAGTTGATGTTTTCCGGCCGATTTATCGTGCAATGGATCGCCTCGGAAAAAGCAGGCCGATCCGTCATTCCACTGGCCTTCTGGTATTTTTCCATCGCAGGCGGCGTCATTCTGTTTATGTATGCTTTGTACCGGCGCGACCCGGTGTTCATTCTGGGCCAATCGCTGGGCCTGTTTATCTATTCGCGGAACCTGTGGCTGATCTATCGTGAGAGGCGCAGTGACACCGCAGCCTGAATTATCAACGCACGCGACCGGTTCAGATGGCGCCCGCTGGGTTCGCTATGCCTGGTTCGCGATCCTGATCATCACTGGGTTCCGGATCCTGACGCTGGCATTAGGCAAGACCGAGCTTTACCTGGACGAAGAACAATATTGGCTGTGGGGGCAATATCCGGACTTTGGGTATTTTTCCAAACCCCCGCTGATCGGTTGGCTGATCGGGGCGGTGACCACGCTTGCGGGGTCGGATTCACCGTTCTGGGTGCGCATGCCCGCCCCGTTACTGCAAGGTGCAACGGCTGCCATCCTTGCCTATTGGGCGCGGTCGTCGCTTTTGGCAGGGCGCGCCGACGCACCCGCCACCGCATTCTGGATTGCGCTGGCCTATCTGACATTGCCGATTGCCACGGTCGGCAGTTTTGTCATCTCAACCGACACAGTCATGGCGCCGTTCCTTGCCGGTGCGCTGCTTGCCTATTGGCGGTTGCTTGATGCGCCTTCGCTTTCCAAGGCGGTGCTAACCGGTGCCCTGATTGGGATCGCGATGCTTGCAAAATATGCCGGAGTCTATTTCTACGTTTTTGCGGCCATCGCGGCGGTGTTCCAGCCGACGATGCGGTTGGCACCAGGATATGTTGGCGTAATGCTGATCACGACTCTGATCATCCTGGCGCCAAACATTTACTGGAATGCCACGCATGATTTCGCAACACTCGACCATACTGCGGGCAACGCAAGCTGGGTTGGCGGCAACGCGATCGATTTCAACGCGTTGCGGTTTGTCGAATTTCTGGCCGGTCAGGCCATTGTCCTCGGGCCCATTTTTCTGGGTGTTCTGTTGGTCAGTTACGCCCGGCCCTGGCGCGCCGAGAAGCCCGCGCTGATCGCTTTTTCAATACCAGTCTTTCTGGTGGTCGGGGTGCAATCCTTTCTGGCGGATGTGAATCCAAACTGGACATTTTCGGCCTGCCTGGGCGCATCCGCCTTGTCGGTTATCTGGCTGCGCCGAAACGGGCCGCACTGGGTATTGATTTGCGCGCTTATTCTGAATGGAATTGCTATGATTGCCATTCCGCTGATGACGCTTGCGCCAGAAAGAATTGTGATCAATGACAAGCCGCTTCTGGCGCGCTACATTGGCCGGTCTAAAATGGCAGCGCATATGTATTCCGTGGCCGCCGAGAAGAACGTGAATGCCATCCTTTCGGCGGATCGGAGCATTTTGGCGGATTTATTTTACTATGGCCAAAATGCAGGCGATCTGCCGGTTTATTCGGTTGGGTATAGTGATGGCAATCGCAACTATTATGCACAGAAGTTTCCACTGCCTGATACCGTGACCGGGCCGGTCCTTTATGTTTCCCGAAATGCGCCAGACGTTCAGTGCAACGCGCCGCTTGTCACGACATTTGATCCGGTTGGAACCTATTATCAGGGGCGGCCAGCGCCCAAGGCCTTTCTGCTGTCGACCGAATGCCTGGCCGAGGTGACAAAAGATGACTGATCGCGATACCCGGCAGTATTCCATCGTGCTGTGCGTTTTGTTTCTGGTTTGCGCCATAGTGTTTTCTGCGTTTCCCGGGATTGATCTTTGGGCGTCCGGGTTTTTCTGGACAGCGGAAGACGGCTTCTGGATCAACAATGTTGATTGGGTCCGGTCGCTGCGGTCGGCGCTGAAAAAATTGATGGTTCTTGTATTTATGGCGTCGGCACTGGCCTGGGTGTTGACGCTTTCCTGGCGGCCGGTTCTTGGCATTCCGGCACGCGCCTGGGCCTATTCAACGTTGTTGTTTGTCATTGGCCCAGGCCTGTTGGTCAACGTCCTTTTGAAGGAACACTGGGGGCGTGCGCGGCCAGCCAAAATCCTCGAATTTGGTGGAGAGAAACACTTTACGGCTGCTTTGGATATCGCAGATCAATGCGCCCAGAATTGCTCTTTCGTTTCTGGTGAGGGGGCCGGCGCGACGGCGTTATTGCTGGCGACAATTGTTCTGGCGCGGGCCGGGCCGCATCATCGAATTGGGCAGGTTTTCGTCCGCATCGTTTGGCCGCTGGCTGTCATCGCGATCTGTCTGCGTGTGATGATGGGCCGGCACTTTTTGTCCGATACGCTTTTTTCAATTCTGATCGTTGTGGGCGTCGGCGTGATTTTGGCCAGGCTGTTGAAGATCGGCGCAACCAGCGATCCATAGGCCGGTTCATTCGCGCCGCTTATTTTTTACGATCCGGCTGCGGAAACCACGATCCGAATGGTTCGCCAGACGATGTACGCCTCCATCGCGAAGGACATATTCTCAATATAATAAAGATCCCGGATCGCCTTGTGGCGGGTGCCGAAGCTGCTATTGACATAGCCGATTTCGACCTGTGCCAGACCACTGATGCCCGGGCGAATGCGATGCCGGTCGCGGTATTCCGGTACCGTCAGAAGATAGGTCTGCGCGTGCGGAAAATAGTCTGGCCGGGGGCCAATCAAGCTCATCTGGCCGCGCAGGACATTCACGATCTGCGGCAGTTCATCCAATCGGGTTCGGCGCAAATACTGGCCCAATCTGGTAATTCGTTCCACCTCGACCGGGTCATTGGGGCCGCGCGTGATCTGGCGCGACGGTAGCATCGTGCGGAATTTCAGCGGCCGGATAGGGCGGCAATTCTGCCCCATTCGTTTTTGGCGATACAGCAAAGGCCCGTGGTTCAGGGCCGGGTTCAGGATCAGCAACACCGCTGCCACAAGAAGGGCCAGCGGTGCCAATAGCAAGCTGCCCACAATGTCGAAGACGCGCTTGGCGATATGAAATGCAAGTGTGCCACCTGAAGCGGCCCGCCGATCCCGGTCCATCAGCCATCCGGCGCCGGGTTCCCTTGGGCGGATGGCATCCGCCCTTACAAATTGAAATGCGCGTTCAAACATATGACTCAAACCAAATAAATCGCCCCCGTCTGATTTTAGGCCGATCATTATGATTTACCTAGAAATTTTCGCGTAATTGAAGAGTGTGTTAACGAAATACAATTCAAGGTTGTGAAAAATTGTAGTTAACGGCGGTATGCTGTGTCTGACTCACCCTCAAGCAGGGTCACCAGATAGCGCCCATAGGCGTTTTTCTGGTGCTTCTGTGCCGCAATTGCCAGATCCGCCGAATCGATCCAGCCGCGCTTGAAGGCAATCTCCTCGGGGCATCCGACTTGCAGCCCTTGGCGCGCCTGAAGGGCGCGGACGAAATTGGCCGCGTCCAGCAACGCATCATGGGTGCCGGTGTCCAGCCAGGCAAACCCCCGGCCAAGACGCTCAACCGAAAGTTGCCCGTCAGTCAGGTAGGATTCGAGCAAGCTGGAGATTTCAAGTTCGCCGCGCGCCGAAGGAACCACGTGCCGCGCCCGGTCCGGTGCTGAGCCATCCAGAAAATACAGCCCCGTCACTGCAAATGGCGATGCGGGGTTTTGAGGCTTCTCAACAATCGACGTCACACGCCCACCGGGATCAAACCCGAGCACGCCATACTGCCGTGGATCGCTGACCTGATAACCAAAAACCGTGCCCGCCGGATTGGCAGCAGCCCGGCCCAAAATCTGCGAAAGCCCCTGACCAAAAAAGACGTTGTCGCCCAGGATCATCGCCGAAGACGCGCCATCCAGCCAGTCCTCGGCCAGCAGATAGGATTGCGCCAGCCCATCAGGCGACGGCTGCACGATGTAATCAAGCCGCAGCCCCCATTGTGAGCCATCGCCAAGAAGCTCGCGAAACTGATCTTTGTGTTCGGGCGTCGTGATGACGGCAACGTCACGAATTCCCGCCAGCATCAAAACACTCAGCGGGTAATAGATCATCGGCTTGTCGTATAACGGCAGCAGCTGCTTGGACACGCTGAGTGTCGCCGGATAAAGCCGCGTGCCGGATCCGCCAGCCAACAAGATGCCCTTGCGGTTCATACGGTTTCCGTTTCGGTTTTTGCCAGTTCGGCACGATCCTGAAGGGCTACGACAATCCCCGGAAGGGCGGCCGCCCAATCCGGGCGCGCGATGCCGAATACGCTCTGCATGGTGGTACAATCCAATCGCGAGTTCAGCGGCCTCGGGACAGGGTCGGCAAATTCTTGGGTCGTGATATCTTCGACCAGAACCCTCTGGCGCGCGGCTGCAAAGACCGCGCGCGCAAGGTCGGCCCAACTGACATCCGGCGCACCGGAATAGTGATAGATGCCGCCCCGTGCCGAGCCATTCGCCAGGTCATCGGCAATTTGCAGAACCGCGCGCGCCAGATCGTCGGCGGGCGTCGGCCCACCAATCTGATCTGCCACGACCGAGACCTGTTCACGGGTCCGACCGGCATCCAGCATTGCGGATACGAAGGTCTTACCCCACGCGGAAATCACCCAGGAAGTACGCAGCATCACAAACGGCACATCGCTGTCGCCAAACGCAGCCACAACGCCCTGTTCACCGATCAGCTTAGATTGCCCATAGACCGTTTCCGGTTCAGTCGGATCGTCCGGGCGCCAACGATGTTTCCCGGCGCCACCAAAAACGTAATCAGTCGAGATCTGAATGAACGGCAGACCGCGTTTTGCGGCGGCCGCTGCCATGATACCCGGTGCCGTTCCGTTCACCGCCATTGCCGTCACGGCTTGCGATTCTGCAAGGCCCACGGCCGTCATCGCCGCGGCATTGACGACCACGTCAGCAGCCGTCTTTGCGATGATGTCAGCGCAAATCGCGGGCGTCATCAGGTCAGCATCCGATCGGTCCAGCAAGACCAGATTGACGGGATGCGACCGCTTTGCCGCCGCACAGGCCAGCGCCTGGCCCAGCTGACCGTCCTTGCCGAATACCAAAACCGTTAACGCGATTACAGCGCCTCCCCTGAAGTGGCGCGAAGCCGCGCCCCAAAGCACCATAACAATCCTAACACCTTGCGGTATGGTTAATTTTACGAAATCTTTCTGAATTCAATCTGCTGGCCCACGTCCCGCTGGTCCGCTAGCCTGTCGGTCATGCTGGAAGTTGCCACCACCCCAATAGACGGGCCATTGATCCTGACGCCGCGCCGGATGATGGATGACCGTGGAAGCTTTGCCGAAGTCTGGAATGCAAAGGCGATGGCGGCCATCGGTCTGAATCAGCGCTTCGTCCAGGACAATCAATCCACCTCCTCTGCCGCCGGGACGGTGCGCGGGCTGCACTATCAGGCGCCACCGGCTGCGCAGGGCAAACTGGTGCGCTGCGTCGCTGGCGCGCTTTGGGATATCGCGGTTGATGTGCGGCGCGGTTCGCCAACATACGGCCAATGGGCGGGGGTCGAGCTGTCGGCTGAAAACGGTCGCCAATTCTGGATACCACCGGGGTTTCTGCACGGCTTTGTCACCCGGGTTGATGATACGATCTGCCTGTACAAATGCACCGCGCATTATGATGCGGATGCCGACGGGGCAGTCCTGTGGAATGACCCGGATCTGGCAATCGACTGGGGGTGCGCCCCGGATCAAGCCGTGCTCAGCGCGCGCGACGCCGCCGCGCCCAGGTTGGCGGATTGGGACAGCCCATTTGAACAGGGGCGCTGACCATGAACACGCGCGGTCCGATACTTGTCACAGGCGGTGCCGGGTTCATCGGCTCTGCCGTTGTCCGCATGCTTGTTGCGCGGGGCGAAGGGGTGGTGAACCTTGATGCGCTGACCTATGCGGCCTGCCTCGACAACCTTGGCGAGGTGGCTGGCAGCCCACTTTACAGATTTGAAGAAGGCGACATCCGGAATCGTTCCAACCTGGACCGGATATTCAAACAGCATCGGCCGCGTGCTGTGATTCACCTTGCCGCCGAATCCCATGTGGACAGGTCAATCGACGCGCCATCCGATTTCATCGACACCAACGTCACCGGCACCTTTCGCCTGCTTGAAGCGGCGCGCGCCCATCGCGACGGGTCGGATGACCCTGACGACTTTCGCTTCCTGCATGTTTCAACGGATGAGGTTTTCGGCAGTCTTGGTCCTGACGGTCAGTTTGATGAGGGAACGCAATACGCCCCAAACAGTCCCTATTCCGCCTCAAAAGCTGCGTCAGATCATCTTGTCCGGGCCTGGGGCGCGACCTATGGCCTGCCGATCCTGCTGTGCAATTGTTCGAACAACTACGGTCCCTTTCAGTTCCCGGAAAAACTGATCCCGGTCGTTATCCTGGCCGCTCTGTCCGGTCAGCCGATCCCGATCTATGGCCAAGGGGCCAATGTGCGCGACTGGCTTTACGTCGAAGATCACGCAGCCGCGCTGCTGCGGGTTCTGGAGGCTGGCCAGATCGGCAGAACCTACGCAATTGGCGGCAATGCCGAAGTGTCGAACGTCGATCTGGTGCGCAGGCTTTGTGCGCTTCTGGATGAACGTCGCCCCGGCAACGCGCCCCACGCAGGCCTGATCAAACATGTCACCGACCGCCCGGGCCACGACGCCCGCTATGCGATCAACGCCACCCGGATCCGGGAGGAGCTTGGCTGGCAACCCTCGGTCACGTTGGAACAGGGATTGTCACGGACCGTTGACTGGTATCTGACCAATCAAAGCTGGTGGCAGGCGCTGCAATCCCGCGATGGGGTCGGTGCGCGCCTTGGGCTTGCGACGCGGTCGCCGGGATAGGTGTTGGGTCAGTTGTTTCCGAAAAGATCCAACAGACCGTCGCGCAACTCCTCTTCCAGCTTGTCGCGGGCAGTATCTTCAAGATCCGCTTCCGGATCGACGCCCAACTGCTCGGCCACAGCCGCCTTGGCCGCGCTTTCCACCTGTTGCACGGCCTCCTCAACCTGCTCGCCAAGGTTCTCTTTCGCCAGCGCCTCTAGATCCAGGCGGAATTTCGGCTTTGCCCATGTGCCGGAAATCAACAACGGCACGCGGATGCCCTGACCGTCGCCGCCCAGCAATTCGGGGACGATACGCAGATCCAGCGTCCGCCCACCCAGCCCGATCTTGCCGCCGCCCGTAGCGCTGAACAGCGGTGCTGCCATGGACAGATCGTCATATATCATCACCCCGTCGACCACCCAAAATCGTCCGGTGATCCGATCAAAGATCGTTCTGGTGCCTTCGCCGATGAACGACGTGTCGAGGTTTTTCAGCATGCCGACCAGGTCAAAACCCAGAAGCTCTCCGGCGCCGATGTCGAACGACCCTTCGCCATTCAGCGAATTCATCAGCGCATTCATCGAATTGCCGGATCCCAGAACCGACAGGCTGACGTCGCCAGCGGCGATCAGCCGGTCATAGCCGACAAGCTCGTTCAACAACCGCGAGATGGCAATTGCCGAGCCGGACAGGTTCACGCGGCTTGACAGACCGCCGCGACCGTTGACAACGACGGACCCGGCAACGCCACCATCATAGGCTGTCAGCTCTCGGATTTCCGTCACTGCGCGGGAATCTTCCAGCGTCACCAATAAGGATGTCCGGTTCAGTCGCGTCGTGCCCAGGGCAAGCGACGTCGCCGAAAGCGCCAGTTCCGCATCAAGCAATGACAGCGCGCTGACATCAATCGGATCGCTGGACCAGCCAGTGGTTTCGCCGCCCGCGTCCCGCCTGGCACCGCCGCCGGTTTCCGCCGCGGACAGGTCAAAATCGCCAAGCGACAGGTTGGCCTTGATCCTTGGCCGTGTCCCGCCAAGCGTGATATCCGCCGCACCGGTGATGGCATTCTGGTCCAGAGTCACGGCCAGATCACGCAGATTGAGGGTCGAATCTGTGAATGTCACATTGCTTGCAACCCGCAACTTGTCCCGGCCCAAACCGTCGGACAATTCGGGCACAGGCTGACCCAATGCGGCCATCAGACCGGCAAGATCATCCAGGTTCCCGTCCATCGTGCCAGCCGCCGCCAGTGGAGAAATCCCCGCGCGACCGTTGAAATCAATCTTGGATCCTCCGGCCTGCGCGGCCAGTTCAACCGGCACCGCGCCGCCATCCAAAAACGAAGCAAACCCCGAAATGGTTGAGGACAAGGACACCGGTGCACCGTTCAACCTTGCCGAAAGATCCACGGTCGCGTCACCGGCGAATTCGGGAATTTCAACCGTGGCATCCATCGAACGCAAATCTGTGCTTGTGCCATCAGCGCCAATAAACGTCAGCGATCCGTTCGACACCACGGCCCGGTCCAGCGAAAATGCGCGCGGCCCCGATCCCGTGCCGGATTGCCCGGCGGCGTCTGATGCCGACCCTTCACCTGCGAAGTCCCAGTTGGCGCGCCCATCGCGCCCGGCCTCAAGCAGGATACGCGGTGTATCCAGTTGGACCCCCTTGATACGCACATCGCCCCGGATCAGGGGCATCAGTTCGACAGCGACAGACAGGCCGTCAGCTTCAAGCATCGGGCCCTTGTCGGACCAATCGGCGTTGGCAATGCGCAACGCCCCGGTTTGCACCCCGATGTTGGGCCAGATCGATGGACGGACATCGCCGCTGATCGTCAGGGCGCGGCCCGTGGCGCTTTCAAACTTGTCCTCGGCTATGCGCGCAATCCGATCCGCGGGCAAAAGAAACAGCGCCCCGACCGCAATCACGATCAGGACAACCAACAGACCGATAATTCGAAAAACCCACCGCATGGCAAACCTCACACACTAGAAACGCACACTCTGAGCCAGCCTAACCTTCGCCGGGGCCCGGGAAAAGGCCTCAGTCTAACTGGCTGAGCGCTTCCGGCGTCAACAGGCGCGGATCGACGCCGGTATCAAAACGGTAATCCGCCCAGCCAAGCACTGTCGCGCGCTGTGTTTGGTGGTTGACCATCTCCATTTCTGAGGCGCGCCAGATGCCATTGGCATACTGCTGATACCCGTGGATCGACAGTGTCTTGAGCGGCGACGTGCCACGCCCATAATACTCAACCGCAAGCAATTTCAGCGTTTTCTGTGTCAGCCAGAGCCTTTGGCGTGCGGATTTTGAACCAGACTTGGGAAACCGGTCCAAGACGTGGCAAGTCTCGGGCGTGTCCGGGCACGGCCCATCTCCCAGCCAGACAAACCGATAATCGTCGGGCGATTGATCAACCATGTCCTGATAGGTGAATTCGCTGCCAACGAATTTGCCCGCCCGACCCGCCGCATTGATCTTGCGGGTCTTGCCAAAGGCCGGAAGATACAGCCACTGATCGTCGCAGCGGTCGCGATAACTGTGGGTCAGAAGCGCGGTGTTGCGGATATCTGCTGGCGCGTCGACGATAATCAGCGTGCGCCCGCCAACCGTGCTGTTCGCGGTCACCATCCGAAACGCACGGCTTCCCGTGGTGCCGCCACGGTCGCGCAGCGTCATTGTCACCGAGACTTCAAGGTCACGCCACCCGGCGGTGGCTTCGGCGGCCTTCTCGGCAATGCGGCGGCCAAAGATTTCGGCCTCGGTCTGGGCGGCTGACGGGGTCGCCAACGCGCAGAATATCGCAGCGATCATCAGTTTCATGCCCGATCCTTCGCAAATCGCACCAGCAATGGTGCCAGTAAAAACACATCCGTCAGCAGCGCAATGCCAACCACCAGCGCGGTCAACGCACCAATATGCGCGTTGATCGCAAATCCCGAGGTTGCCAGAACCGCAAACCCCAGAATGATCGCGGCCGAGGTGATTGTGACCGCGATCCCGACACTGCGAAAGGTACGCTGCAGCGCTTGTTTTGCCGATCGTCCGGCACGCCTGTGGCGCAGGAAATGCATCATCAGATGCACCGTGTCATCGACAACGATCCCAAAGGTCATTGTCGTCACGATGGCCGATCCCAGGTTCACATCCCGCCAGACCAGCCCCCAGGCACCAAACGCCAGAAGCGCGGGCAGAATATTGGGGATCAGGCTCAGCACGCCAAAGCGAAAACTTCGCAGGGCGACGACCATGATCGCCGAAACCAGAAGCAGCACGGTGAACATGCCCGTCACCATCGCCAGATTATTGCGCCTGGTCTGCGCCGCGAAGGCAAGGGCCACACCCGCTGCGGGCGCTGCGATCAGGGGCGTGTGTTCAAGCATCCAGCCCTCGGCATCTGCGGCGAGGGCCTCAAGATCCGAAGACCGCTGGAACCTAACTGCGGCGGTGACGCGGGTCTGGCGGCGATCTACATCCAGCAGTGCGTCCATTGACTGCCCGTCCGGCAGCGACAACTCATAAAGCAGCATCAACTGCGCGCTGGCTTCGGCACTGTCCGGCAGGTTCGGGCCATCCGGGTCCATCGCATGTTGCAGCGCCGCCAACACGTCACTGATTGCCGCGATCGAGGTGACGCCCGGCTGCGCCCGCAGCCAGTCGGCAAAGTCACTGATCTGCGCCATGACCGGCGGATCAAATACGGTTTGCGCATTCGCGGCGGTGATCGGGAACAGCAGCGCATCGACGCCGCCGATCGATTCTTCCATCGCATCGGTGGCCAGCCGATAGTCAAAGCTTGTATCGAAATAGCGGTGAAAGATGTCGTTGGACCCAAGCCGCGCCAGTCCAGACACAGCGACCAGGACAAGGCAGGCAAATAGCGCGATCAGCCATTTTGATCGCAGGATGACCCAGCTGGCCAGCCTTTCCATCCAGGCATCCGGCGGGCGCAATGGTCGGATCGATACCGCGGGCAGTTTCAGAAGGGCAAATGGCAGAAAGGTCATCGTTGCGACCCAACCAACCACCAGCCCCGCCGCCACCAGATTGCCCATTTGCCGCAACGGCGGGGATTCGGCGAAATTCATGCACAGGAATCCGATCGCTGTTGTCAGCGTCGTTACCGCCACAGGCCCGAAATTCTCGGCCAGGGCGCGGTTCACGGCTGCGGTACGGTCCAGCCCATCCGCACGCGCGCGGCCATGATGGACGATGACGTGGACGCAGCTGGCCGTGATCAAAACCATCGAGGCGAGCGGGCTGATCGCCGTCCCCGGCGTGATCGCGATCCCGACCCACCCGGCAAAGCCCAGCGATGCAAGCGTTGCGGCGAATGCCGCCGCCAGCGCTCCGGCAACAGCAGTCAGCGAACCGACACCCAGCGCCAACAACATGGCAGAGCCAACCGCAACAATTGGCACCAGCCCGAAAAGATCGCGTTTCGCAGCCATGTTGAATGTCGCGTCCGCAAGCAACGCGCCGGACAGGAAGATTTCGACATCCGGCCATGCCCCGCGCCAGTGGTCCCGGAATTCGGCGGCCGAGCGCAAGATCCCGTCGCGCGTGATACCGTCTTCAAGATTTTGCCTCAAGGTCAGCGTCACAACAGCTGCCCGCCCATCGGCCGAGATGGCGCGATTGACCAGTTCGGGCGCGCCAAGCGCCTGTTCGCGCAGGGCGTCAAGCTGCGCCGGGTCGATATGGGACGGGTCCGCAATCAACGGTCCGACGTCCAGTGCGCCCTCATTGGAGGAAGAATGTGTATGATTTGTGATCGCATCACTGCGCAACACACCGGGAAGATCGGCGGCGGCCTGGCGCATCTCTTCAAGGCGGGCAAGGCGTGACGGGGTAAACATGTCGCCCGTCTTTGCGCGCACCATCAGGGTCAGCGTTCCCGCACCCGCAAACCGTTCGGCCATCGCCTGAAGGCGGGCGACGTCGGCGTTGTCGTCACCAAAGAAGTCCCGGTTGTCGCTGGAAAACTCCAGTCGCGCCAATCCCAATGCAACCACACCCGTGACAATCAGCGCCAGCACGGAAAACAGCCAGGGGCGCGCCACGAAGGCGGTACCATACCAGCCAGAAATACGCGTCAGCCAATCGGTGCGAGGTGCGGTATTCGGACGCTCAACAGGCGTGTTCATGGCCCGCAATCTGGGACAGTTGGCCTGTCTTGGCAATGTGACGAATTCGCCGCCCTTGTGGCGTTTTCCCAGTGGCGGCAGGTCGCGGGCTTCGCGCGATGGGAACTGAGCGAAAAAGACCCTATTTCGCGCCAATCTCAGTCGCACGGCCAAGAATATCGACACCTTGCACGTGCCAGAAATGCAGCAGATCTATGAAGATCCAGTTTTCTGCCAGCTTGTCGTCCCGGCGACGATACATATCAATCACACGCATATCGCCGGGCCTGCCCGTTGCAGGCATCCCCATAAAGCCACCATGATGGGTCAGCGTCAGGTTTGGCCAACCGAAGAAGCCACCGAAATGCCCTTCGGCGATCTTGGCGATATGGCCGTTGAAGGTGCGGTCGCGAAACGCATCCCGGAACGGGCCCGAGTGCTGCTGCGCGTAGCGCTCGATCGTATAGGTCGCGCCAATCCCCGCGGGCCCCCACCAGATCATATCCTCGTGCCAGGTGCGGCGCAGCTCCTCAACCAGCGGTTCACTGCGCCCGCCCGACCAGTTCTTGATGTCCCCGACCATTGCATTGATCGAAGCCAGGGTTTCCACGCCCACTGCCGGATCCTGCGCATCGAACAACAGGCCGTCATGGGTCATCGGACCGGGCTGCACCCCTGCAGCGGCCGTTTGCGGCGGGAACGGAGATTGCCCGGCCTGCTGCATCAGATGCGGGATATCGAAGAACATCGCGGTTTCGGCAATCTTGCCGTCTTCGGCCCTATTGAACTCGCAATAGCGCAGGAACGCCATTTTGCCGGTCGGTCGAATCCCCAGCCAGGGCGCATCGAACAGCCCCATCAGATGCCCCATCGAGACGACCCAGGTTGACGCAAATCCGTCAATCTGATTCCGCCCGGCGATGAAGATATCCTGCCGGCGCTGTAAATGGCAAAGCGCGGTCCGCAGCGGCTGCCAGAACTGCCCCGCCACCGCCTGCGCGCTGGTCAGTTCGTTGAACGGATGAAATCCACGCCACAGGTAATCATCGGCCAGATGGCGGCGCATAACCTCGGCGATCTCGTCACCGTGGGCGGCGTCCAATGCCGCATAATACCCCTGAATCAGAGCCTTCTCTGCCTGAAAATCGCTCACCGCAGCTTATCCCTTATGCAACAATATCTGCTTCCAGATCGCGGTTTCGTCGTACAGCACAAATTCGCGCCGCAGCCCCCAGGGGCCGAAATCAGCATGCGCAAAACCCATGACATAGACCTCGGCGCCGCTTGGGGTGCCAAAGGCGCCCCAGCCGTCGTGCTTGCCGTGCAGCGACCAGCGGATCGCCGCCCGCGGGCCCAGCATGGGATCATCTCGGCCAATCTGATGTTCAATCGTGAACGTCGCAGAAGGGAAGGCCGACCGCAGTGACATCCAGAAATGCTCTGCCGCCGCCCAGGAGTGTTCTTCGACGCCACCGGGGTATGACAGCCCGCAGGCCCTGTCGTAATCCGACTGGATCACCGCAACATCTGCCCGCATGATCCGTTTCAGCAGGCTTGCGTATTTCTGGCCCCATTCGTTGTCGTTCCCGCGCCCCAGATACGGACCCGGCTGATCCTGATCCGGCGTGAACGGGCGATTGGCCGTCGCCGGCCCGCCTTCGGCTTCAATCTGACTGCGTGAAAAATCTTCGGGCGAAATGCCCATCTGGCGACAGATCGCGCCCTGATCGCGCGCCAGCCATTCATCGTTGATGACATCATCTTTGGCGTGGCAATCGGCAATGGCGCGAAACTTCAGCTTCGTCCCTGTCGGCGGGCCGAATGCCCCGTGCCCGGAGTGGGTCGCGGTGCAGAAAATGCGATGCGATGACAGCATCCCGTCTTCCGGCGATCCCGACCAGATCACATCTTCGCCCAGCAACTGCCGGTCGGGGAATTCCGCCAGCGTCGCCAGCGTGCTGTCAATCACGGCCTGCCGCCCGACACCGATACCGGAGGATAGACGGAAAATCAGATCTTCGGCATACCAGTCGTGCAGGCGATGTATGCCCCGCCCTTCCCAAATTTCGCGCGTGATCCCGATGATGTAATCCGGGAAGTCTTTCCAGCGGCCGCTGAACCCTTGCATATTGCCTCCGTGGCCTCAGTAAATCGCCCGCAATGCGCGGACCGTTGGGCATTTCAACCAACACCCGCACGTTTTTTTGCGCTGCCCGGGCCCGGTCGATGTGGCCCTTTGCAAACGTATTCAACACATACGCACCTCGCCCTCGCCAAGACAAGCGATTTGCCGGAATACGGGATCGCGCACGGGCCGGTTTCGTATTGGGGCTTGCCACGTGTCACGTGCTGGCCCTAGGCTTTGCACTCGATTGCAAAGTGACCTCCGGGGGCAGATATGGCCGAAATCCAGTTGAAAGAAATCTCGAAACGCTGGGGCGATTTTGTCGGTGTTCACAAATTCAACCTGACCATCGCGGATCAGGAATTCCTGGTACTGCTCGGCCCTTCAGGCTGCGGCAAGACAACGACCATGCGGATGATCGCGGGGCTTGAGGACGCAACCGAGGGCGACATTTTCGTCGACGGCAAACGCATCAATGATCTGGACCCCAAAGATCGCGATGTGGCGATGGTGTTCCAATCCTACGCGCTGTACCCGAATATGAACGTTTACGACAACATCCGCTTTCCACTGAAAGTGCGCAAAGTGCCCGAGGCCGAGCATAAGGACCGCGTCATGCGCGCGTCGGCCATGGTCGAGTTGGATGATTTCCTGCACCGCCGCCCCTCCGAACTGTCGGGCGGACAACGCCAGCGCGTGGCGCTGGCCCGCGCCATCGTGCGCGAACCCAACGTGTTCCTGATGGACGAACCGCTCAGCAACCTCGACGCCAAGCTGCGGGTGTCTACCCGTGCGCAGATCAAGAACCTCAGCCATGATCTGAAAGTCACGACCATCTACGTGACCCATGACCAGATCGAGGCGATGACCCTTGCCGACCGGGTGGTGGTGATGAACCAGGGCATCGTCCAGCAGGTCGGCACCCCGACCGATATCTACGACACACCTGCAAACACCTTCGTGGCGGGCTTTATCGGCTCTCCGGCGATGAACCTGATCGACGGGACGATCAAGGGCGGCGTTTTCGAAGCAGATGCGATCCGCGTCGAAGGCCTGAAAGCGCAAGACGGGCCGGTAACCCTTGGATTCCGGGCCGAGGATGCGTCAATCTCGGCCGACGCGGCGCAGATTTCTGCGCCGGTCTACTCGCTGGAGTTGCTGGGGGATGCGACAATGGTCACCGCCCGTGTCGGAGGGGTCATTGTCGCCATCAAGGCAGACAAGGATTATCGCGCCAAGATCGGCGATCCGATTCACGCCAGCGTTCCGGTCGGCATCTGCCATCTGTTTGATGCAGAAAGCGGCGCCCATCTTTGACCCAGCCCATCGCAACCTCGCGCGAAGTTGCCGAGCGTGCCGGGGTCAGCCGATCCGCCGTCAGCCGTGTTTTTACGCAAGGCGCATCCGTTTCACCCCAAATGGCCGAACGTGTGCGCAAAGCCGCGTCCGAGCTTGGCTATCGCCCCAACGCGCTGGCCCGGTCCCTGATCACTGGCAACAGCCGGATCATCGGCCTTGTCGTCGCCTACCTCGATAACTTTTTCTATCCGCAGGCGATTAAAGCGCTGTCACACCAACTCAAGCAGCGCGGTTACCACGTGTTGATGTTCATGGCGCCGAAAACGGCCGGTGATGTGGATGACGTATTACGAGAGATTCTGGATTATCAGGTTGATGGTCTGATTCTGGCCTCGGTCGCGATGTCTTCTGACCTGACCGAACAATGTCGGCAGGCCGGCATCCCGGTGGTTCTGTTCAACCGCACCCAGCCGGGCGCAAATGTGACGTCAGTAACCTCCGACAATGTGGCAGGCGGAAAACAGGTGGCGCGGTTGCTGGCTGAAACAGGTCACCGCAATGTGGCCTATGTTGCCGGGTGGGAAGGCGCGTCAACCCAACAGGATCGCGAAGCCGGGTTTCGCGCAGGCCTCGCCCAGGCGGGGCTGACGCTGAGCGGCCGCGCCGTGGGCAATTTTGAGACCGAAGCCGCGCGACAGGCCGCCCGCGATCTTATGTCGGCGCCCGGGGACAGACCCGATGCGATCCTTGTTGCCAATGATCACATGGCCTTTGCGGTCATGGATGTATTGCGGTTCGAGCTTGGGCTTCGGATCCCCGAGGATCTGTCCGTCATTGGTTTTGACGATGTGCCGATGGCGGCCTGGCCGACTTATGATCTGACCACCGTGCGCCAGCCTACTGATCAGATGTCAATCGCCACGGCGGATACGCTTCTGACCCAAATCAAAGACCCGATCGCCGCGCCGACCCGGATCGAACTTGCCTGCGAATTGATCCGGCGCGGTTCGCTCCGCGCCCGGTAGCGTGGTCGGTCGTCGGGTTGGATCTGACGTCCGCCGACCTTGCGGGCCGTTGGCTTTGCCCCGACTAGACTGGGTCAGCCGATACCAGCCGCCTTCAATGCTGCATGCACCGCCGACGGTGTCGCCGGAACCTGCCGGATGCGCACGCCTGTCGCGTGATGGATCGCGTTCAGAATGGCTGGTGCGGTCGGGATCAGCACATGTTCACCCAGTCCCTTGGCGCCGTATGGACCGTGGGCGTCCGGTTCTTCGATGATATGCGTTTCAATCGGCGGGATGTCCCCAATGGTCGGGATGAGGTAATCATGCAAATTCTCGGTCCGCCCGGGCAGGTATTCCTCCATCAGTGCCATGCCAAGCCCCTGGGCAATGCCACCATGCACCTGGCCTTCAACCAGCAGCGGATTGATCGCCTGCCCGACGTCATGGGCCGCCGTGAACCCCAGCGCCCGAACGGTGCCTAGATCCAGATCAACCTCTACCGTTGCAAGATGCGCGGCATAGCCGAATTGGGCATAAGGATTGCCCTGACCGTTTTCATCCATCGGGCTGGTCGGCGGGTCATAGGTCTCACACGCCGCGACGACATAGCCGTCAGAATCAGTTTTCAGCCGATTCAGAGACAATTCATGCGTTTCTTCACCATCCCGGATGATCAGAACTCCATCGTCTGTCGCGATCAAAGCCTCCGGCCCGGCATTGACCAGCGCCAGCAGATTCGCGCGTAGTGCCGCGCCCGAACGCAACGCGGCCGCGCCCGAAACATAGGTTTGGCGCGACGCCGAAGTTTTGCCGCCGTCCGGCGTGACATCCGTATCCGCGCCCACCAGCGTTACAGCCTCCAGCGGCAGGCCCGCGGCCTGCGCAAAGATCTGCGCGATCACAGTGTTGGACCCCTGGCCAATGTCCATGGCCCCCTGATGCAGCACAAACGTCCCATCGGCCCGCAACCCCGATTTTATTGTCGAGGGGTTCGCAAGTGCGGTATTCCCGCACCCATACCAGCCCGATGCAACACCGATACCCCGGCGCAGATGGCCACCGGATTTGTTGAACGCAGCACAGTTCGCGCGACCGGCCTTCCAGGCGGGGCGCAATGCCTCCAGGCAGGCCCCAATCCCGACGCCTTGCGTGAATACCTGGCCGCAGACGGTCGTGTCCCCGTTGCGCAGCGCATTTCGGATACGGAATTCCAGCGGGTCAATTCCAAGCGCTTCAGCCAGTTCGTCAAACAGACATTCCTGCGCAATCGCCCCCTGCGGCACGCCGAACCCGCGAAACGCGCCCGCCGGGGGGCAATGGGTGTGAATCGCCCGCGCGCTGGCGCGATAGTCTGCAACCCGGAACGGCCCCGAAGCATGGACCGGCACGCGCACCGATACGGTCGGGCCCCAGCTGGCATAGGCCCCGGTGTTGAAATCCCCCTGCAAATCAAAGCCGGAGATTTCCCCCTCCGCCGTTGCGCCCACTCGGGCCGTAATCTGGGACGGATGCCGCTTGGTGGTCGATTGCATCGATTCGCGCCGCGAAAAGGCGATCCGGACCGGTTGCCCGGTCTTCAATGCCGCCAGCGCCAACAACGGCTGAACCGAAACATCCAGTTTCGAGCCGAATCCACCACCAGTCGCCGTGGGAACAATCCGAATGCGAGAGGCTGGCCAGCCCAGAATCCTCTCCAGCGCTTCCCGATCCATCACCGGGGCCTGTGTGCAGGCGTGAACCTCGATCCGGTCGCCGACCGGCACGGCATACCCAGCTTCCGGTTCGATATAGGCGTGTTCGACGAAGCCGGTCGTGAACGTGCCTTCAACCACCACATCCGCGTTCTTCAGCGCGGCCTCCGGGTCGCCGTGCAGCACGAAGCCGCTGCACATCACATTGTCTGACAGGTCAGGATTCAGCGGATCGGCGTCTGCCAGCAGCGCCTCTTGCGGGGTCGCCATCGCGGGCAGGGGGGTCCAGGTCACGGGAAAACTGTCGGCGTCAAACGTGGCCATGGCGTCGGCCTCTCCGACGACGGCGGCGACAGCCTCACCGCGGAACCGGGCGGTGGTTTCTGCAAATACCGGTTGGTCGACGAATCCAGGAATCACACCAAAGCGGTTCTGGCCAGGCACATCCGCCGCCGTCAGCACCGCCTTCAGCCCCGGTGTATCTGCAACGAACCGCGCGACGTCACCCAGCGCAAACGCCGCATGTGCATGGGGTGAGCGGATGATGCGAAGCGACAGCGTCCCCGGCGGTGCGACATCATCGCCAAATGCTTCGGTCCCGTTGACCTTTGCCACACCGTCAACCCGCCGGACCGAGGTTCCGACCGCGCCCGACCCAACTGGCGCACCCGTCAGCGCCCCCACATCCACAACCGCGTCGATGATCTTGCGATAGCCTGTGCAACGGCAAAGCACGCCGCCCAGCGCATCCTTGACCTGATCCGGCGTCGGTTCGGGCACCGCGCGCAACAGCGCTACAGCCGCGACCATCATCCCCGGCGTGCAGATCCCGCATTGCGCTGCCTGATGGTTCTGAAAGCTCTCTGTCAGTCGCGCGGCCAATGGGTCGTTCCCGACCAGTCCGGCCTGCGTCTCGACCTGCCGCCCCGCTGCTTGCTGCGTCGGCATCAGGCAGGCGCAGACCGGCGCGCCATCGACCAGAACCGTGCAGGCCCCGCAGTCGCCCGCATTGCAACCGACCTTGACGTCGCGCGATCCCAACCGTTCGCGCAACGAATGACTCAGCCGTTCGCCGGTCGCCGGATTACATAGGACCGGCGTGCCATCCAGAACGAAACCGGTCGCTGGGGTGCTGGTGGTCTTATCCATCACCTGGCCCCAATGCTGCGCACAGCGCATCCTTGATTAACCGTTCAACCGCCAAGGTCCGATACGTCGCGCTGCCCCGCACGTCATCAATCGGAGTCAGTGGCGCCAACGCGCTGGGAGGAATATCAAGGGTCCCAATGTTGGCCGCTTCCAGACCAATCAGGCTCTGTTCCAGCGTAAACAGACGCTGCGCCACCGGCGAACAGGCTCCCACTGCGACGCGTGCACCGGCGATCTTATGGGCGTCATCCAGCCAGACAGTCGCTGCAACCATCGCGATCGAGATCACCAGATACCGCCTTGCGCCAAGTTTCGCGAAACTGCCGCGCGCCCCTGTCGGCTGGGCCGGGATGTGCAGCGCCGTCAAAATCTCATCAGGGCGCAATGCTGTCTGACGAACCCCCCGCAGAAAGTCCCCCAAAGGCATCCGCCGTGTCCCGGCTTGTGAACTGAGCGTGACGTCAGCCTCCAGCGTCAGCAACGGCGGAACACCGTCTGCTGCGGGTGAGGCGTTGCAAAGATTTCCGGCAACCGTCGCGACATTCTGGATCTGTACCGATCCGACCTCTCGCGCCGCTGCCTTCAACCCGTCAAATACCGGCGGCAGTGGGGATGTGATCACATCGCTCCACGTTGTTGCGGCACCAATCCGCCATCCGTCGCCGTCGCGCTCTATCCCGCGCAGGCCGCGCACTCGGCTGATGTCCAATAGCGCGGCAGGCGGCGGCCCATCGCCCTGGGCCGGAAACAGATCGGTGCCGCCTGCGACGACGCGCGCTGACCCGTCCGCCAGCAGCGGCCAGATGTCATCCAGCGATGTAGGCGCATGATAACTCATCAGGTCCTGTGTCCCAGCGGCCGGTCAAATAGACGTCCGTGTCCGCCGCGAAGTCAACGGCCAACTGCACCTGTTGGCAAGCCGCCACAGCTGTGATTGCCTGCCACGATGATCCGCCTGTTAATCCTACCTGGCCTCACTTTCCTGGCGTTCGCATTCTGGGCAGACGGCGCGTTTGCCCACGCGTCCGAAGGCGGTTTTGTTCTGCTTTTGCCGACGCGTCTATATATCCTGTCAGGCTGCGCCGCTGTCGCCCTGTCGGTGCTGATCGTTGGCCTGATGCCGGGGCGCTGGTTGGAGCGTATTTTCACGCCACTGCGGACCGGCGTTGCCCGGCCCCCAAAAGGCCAGCAATTCACCAGTCTTGCCGCGACAGCAGCCGTGTTTGGCCTGGTCGCAATTGGCTGGTTCGGCCCGCATGACCCGCTTGGCAACCTGTTGCCGCTGACGATCTGGACGCTGTTTTGGATTGGTTTTGTGGTGACACAGGCCCTTACTGGCGATCTTTGGGCCTGGATAAATCCATGGAGTGGGCTTGCCACACTGATCGGACCAATCAAGGCGCCCTTTGTCCTGCCGGATCGCCTTGGCCACTGGCCCGGAGTCGTCAGCCTGATCGCATTCGCGCTGTTCGCGCTGGTTTATCCCGCGCCCGACGACCCGTCGCGTCTGGCGGTTGTGGTCGCCGCCTATTGGTCGCTTATGTTCCTCGGCTGCCTGTTGTTTGGCGCCGAAATCTGGTTGCCGCGGGCCGAGTGCTTCACGATCCTGCTGCGTCTTTTTGCCAGCCTTGCGCCCTTACGCCGCAGCGATGCCTGGGCGTTGGGGCTTCCAGGCTGGCGCGCATTTCACCTGCCAACCCCCCCGGTCAGCCTTGCTGTTTTCATCGTCGCCCTCTTGGGCATCGGCAGTTTCGATGGATTGAATGAGACGTTCTGGTGGCTGGTTCAGATCGGTGTGAACCCGCTGGAATTCCCCGGTCGTTCGGCCCTGATTGGCCGCACCACCCTGGGGCTTGTCGCAGCCGTTGCCATGCTGATTGCCCTGTTCGCCGCCTGCGTCTGGTCCGGGCTTTGGCTGGCGGATCGAAGGCAGACACCTTCGCCGTCATTCTCTGCGGCGTTCGGCCAGTTGTCCCTGTCGCTGCTGCCAATCGCGCTTGGGTACCATCTGGCCCATTTCTTCGTCGCGTTTCTTGTGAACATTCAATACGTCGCCGTCGCCCTGTCTGACCCCCTGCAATCGGGCCGCGACATCCTCAACCTCGGTGACCACTATGTCTCAACCGGCTTCCTGAAGTCCCGCGACCCGGTGCGCGCCATCTGGCTGACCCAAGCCGGAGTTATCGTCGCAGCCCATATTCTGGCTGTGTTCATGGCCCATCACAGCGCCACACAGATGTTCAGATCGCGCAGCCGCACCATGCTCAGCCAGGTGCCGCTGGCCGCGTTCATGGTGCTCTACACGTTGTTCGGTCTGTGGCTTCTGGCGACGGCGCGCGGCGCCTGAGCGCAAAAATAGCTGGACATATCAACGGCAACCCGACAGTTTTTCCCTGTTGCCTCGCGTCAGATGGGGCGGATCAACAGGAGGTTTCAAGATGACCAAACGTGACACATCCCGTCCATCACTCAGCCGTCGCGGCGCGCTGAAAACACTTGGCGCAACCGGGCTGGCCGCTGCCGCCCTGCCGGGGCTGAGCGGTTTTGCACAGGCCCAAAGCTCGGCCCCGATCCGCATTGGTTTTCAGGTTCACCGCACCGGTATCGGCGCTGCCTATGGCCGCTGGTACGACCGTTCGACCGCCGCCGCCGTCGCGCGCATTAATGAAATGGGCGGCATAAACGGCCGCCCGGTCGAAATCGTCGCCGAAGATGACGGAACCGACCCCAAGCGCGGCGCCGAAGTCGTGGAAAAATTCGCCACGCAGCATGAATGCGACATCGCCTTTGGCACGCTGTTTTCCCACGTGGTCTTCGGTTCCGCCCCTCGCGCCGGCGAGCTGAAAATGCCGTATTTCGTTGTGTCCGAAGGCCACCACGTCGCGTCCGGCGCGTTGAACCGTTACACCCTGCAGCCCGGCATTACCGACGTGAAAAGCCAGGTGCAGGCGATGGCCCCCTTTGTGGCCGACAATCTGGGCAAGAAGGTCACAATGATCTTCCCTGATTTCGCCTTCGGCCACGATCACCGCGACTATTTCACCGCTGCGATCGAAGCACAGGGCGGCGAGGTTCTGGCACATATCGCCATCCCACCGTCCGAGACCAGCTTCACCAAATACTTCCCCCAGATCCCGCGCGAGACTGAGGTGATTTACCACGTCATGGTCGGCCCCGCCGTCCTGACATTCGTCAAGGAAATGGGCGAGTTCTTCGGCCCCAACAGCCCGGAAATCTTCGGCTTCATCGACAGTCTGGAGGCCGTCGACATGGCCAGCCCTGGCCTCGAATTTCTGGAAGGCAGCTATTTCTGGGAAGGCAACCCCCGCTATGCCCAGGCCAACCAGTCAGACCACGACAAAGCCTACCGCGCGGCAGTGGGGGTGGACGACAACGGCGCCTCGGTCAGTGACCCGAAAGACGTTTCAACCTATTCCCACATGTTCGGCTGTTGGGAGACATTGAACATCGTCAAAGCCGGAATGGAGGCCGCAGATTACCAAGGCCCGGACGACCGCACCAAATTGATCGAGGCGGTTGAGGCGATGTCCGACATGCCGCATTCGCTGGACCACCCACAGGGGGCCAAACGCTTCAACGGCAAGACGCACCAAACCTTCGGGCATCAGTATATCTCGAAGGTGACAGACGGAAAGCTGGTGCTGGCCCATACGACTAGTATTGAAGATACGTTGTATGAGGATGAGGTGGATTACACGACGCAGGCGTTCTGAAGGGGATTGGCCGGTTCGTTATAGGGCGTACCGGCCACTAACGCGCATAACCGATTTGAGGTTAGATCTTGAAAAAGTATTGAAAATCCGCCAATTATCTACCTCAACGGTGCTCTCAATTATTGAAAATCGATGCACGTGTATTGATAGCCTCGCCCTGACCCGTCAAAATATTGGCTTTCGAAAGCGTGACGATAATCGTTCCAGACTGGGCCGACGGCTTGTCTCTCGACATCTGCTTCATTGCTTTGATGGCAGCTTAGTGCATGTGACCCGGTTGGCAGTTCATCACCGAAACAGTAGCTGGCCATATAAGGCGCAGCATCGCTCTTTGCTGCCCACAATATCATTCCATCGCGAGACACTACGAACGCAATCGGTCTGTGACTTAGGCGAACGTATCGCAACGCGCTTGCTTGCAGTGAGCATTCAAATCGATTGCCAATTTCGCGTAGAGCATCGGTTTCCCATTGCACTCCACCAAACTCACTTCTGATGAGGTTTGCTGGCATCAATAACCAAGACGCAAAAACGTTAGCCTCTGTCTCGATCTTGTCGCGAAAGTCGTTCAGGGTTTCCTCGCTATCTTCAAACTTGTCCCGCAATTCTCGGTGGCACATGAAGTGACCGAGTTCGTGGGCAAACGTAAAGCGACGACGCCTTGTATTCTGTACCGCGGTGTTCAGAAGCGCAGTCCAATTTCTGGTTCCCTTTGTTCGAACGAGCGAACCTTCAAATCCATCGAACCGATTGCGATCAATAACCAGCACGTCGGAAAAGTCGCTGGTCAGAATTGCGCCATCGACGAGTATATCTAGATCGAGAGGATATGTGTTTGGCCCAAATTGTTGCCATAGCTTGGTAAGGCGTATGGCTTCTTTTTTCGGGTCAGTTCTCTTTACCATCAAGTCCCGAAACTATCCTATCAATGTATCGCTTGTCTTCATTAGACAACGTTCGAAACTTACGGAAAAAAGCGTCCTCCACTTGATTCTCGGAACGCTCACTAGCTGCGTCGTCAAGGAAGTAATCAGGCGACTCACCAAGGTAATTCGATATTTTGAGAAGGAGTTCGGCTGACGGTTTTGCGCTCGTCTTGTTCTCCAACTGCCAGACATAAGCTTTAGAGCTGCCGATAGCGGTCGCCAGTTCCTCCAGCGTCTTCTTCCTATTGGTCCTGACTTTTCGGAGTTTCTCGCCAAATTTTTCAGACATGGGTGCTTTCGTCTCTCAAGCGCTTGACTCAAGTATAGCGATTGTAGTACGTCGAGCAAGTGTAGCAATCGCTATACATTTTTGAAGTGAAAATAGGGGGCCATTATGGCTGACACTTGCATCGCCAACGGCGACACCTGGGAAATCTACAAGAGCACTGCTTCCGATTGGCGGTGGCGGCGCACGGCCTCGAATGGCCGGATCGTTGGCGCTTCTACAGAAGGCTACGTCAACAAATCCGACTGCATTTCTAACGCACGGCGCAACGGGATGACATGCACCCCGTCGTAAACACAGAATGGAGCGATTACCCCCCAGGTCGCTCCATATTACCTTTAGCCTGACGGCCTCCGAGAAAGTGTTCCTGCAACAAAAACACCGCTTTGAAGCTGAGCCCGATAGATTGCTGTTTGATTGTATCCAACCCCCCAAATCCCCCCTTGCCCACCATCCCCCCTCAGGGCAACCTCCGCCTTATGGACTTTGGCCCCCACCTCATCCTCGCCATTCTCGAAGGCGCGGTGACCGCGGCGACCCTTGCGCTTACGGCGATGGGGCTGTCCATCGTTTTCGGCGTCATGCGCGTCGTCAATGTTGCCCACGGCGAATTCTACATGCTGGGCGCGGTTTTCGCCTGGTGGATCGCCACCATCATCGGCAACCATCCCGCCCTCGGGTTCGTCGCCGCCCTTCTGGTCGCGCCGCTGGTGGTCGGCGCCATGGCCGCCGCCGCTGATCGGCTGATCCTGCACCGCATTGATTATGACCCCGAACGGACCATCGTCGCCACCATCGGGCTGCTGTATATTATCCAGCAGGGCACGCTGATGAGCTTTGGCCCCGACGCACGCCCTGTGCAACCGCCCTTCAACAGCCGCATCGCGCTGCCATGGCCGGAATGGACGGATGGCGTGTTCGCCTGGGCCTTTCCCTGGGGCTTTGGCACCACGACGTACAAACTGTTCATTATTGCCGCCGCCGCCGCGATCCTCGTCGCGCTGTGGCTGCTGATGACCCGCACCAAGGCGGGCCTGATCATGCGCGCCACCCAGCAAGACGCCGAGATGGCGCGCGCTTTCGGCATCCCCGTCACACGCGTCTACGCGCTGGTTTTCGGTCTGGGCGCGGGGCTGGCGGCCATGGGCGCAGTCCTGATCGTCCCGGTCCAGCAGGCGCATTACCTGATGGGGGGCGACCCGCTGCTGCTGTCCTTTATCGTCGTCATCATTGGCGGCCTCGGCAGCCTGCCGGGAACCGTCATTGCCGCCCTCCTGATCGGGATGAGTGACGGCATCATCTCGGTCTTTTTCTCGCCCACACTGGCCAAGATCATTGCCACGCTTGCGGTCGCCATGGTGTTGGTGTTCCGCCCGCAAGGGCTGCTGGGGAAGAAGAATTGAGAGTCTTTTCCCGCGCAAACGCCCTGCATCTGGGTCTGATCGCGTTGCTTGCGCTGCTGTTCTTTTTACTGCCCGCCTATCACACCGGAAACCTGGCGCGGATCATGGTGCTGGCGGTCTTCGCCATGGGCTACAACCTGTTGTTTGGCTATACCGGGTTGCTCAGCCTTGGCCACGCGCTGTTTTTTTCGGCGGGCATGTACGGTCTCGGCCTGACGATGCATCTGGGCGGAGCCAGCCCCGCACCCGCCTTCCTCGCCGGGTTGATCGTGGCGCTGATCGTCTCGGGCATTGTCGGATTCCTCGCCCTCAGAACGACCGGCGTCGCCTTTATGATCGTCACGCTGATGTTCGCGCAGGCCGGATACCTGACGGTGCTCTACTTTGGCAGTTATACCCGCGGCGACGAAGGCTTCGTGATCCAACAGGCCCGCCGCAGCCTGCTGGGCATTGATCTGTCAGACGATACAAACCGCTATTTCGCCGCACTGATCCTGTTTGCTGCCGCGCTGCTGATCACCGGCGCCATCGTCCGTTCCGGCTTTGGCCGCACGCTTGTGGCGATCCGCGAGAATGAGCAGCGCGCGACCATGCTCGGCTATGACGTCCACCGCCTGAAACTGATCGCGGTGATCCTGTCCGGCGTCCTGTCCGGGGCGTCCGGGGCCGCCTATGCCCTGCTGTTCGGATACGCCGGGGCGACCTTCGCGACCGTGCAGTATTCGATCTTCCCGCTGCTCTGGGTCCTGCTTGGCGGGGCAGGGACGACTATCGGCCCGCTGATCGGCGCGATCTTCATGTTCTACCTGATTGATTACGCCAGCGGGCTGACCAATGCCTATCTGCTGCTGGTTGGCGTGGTGCTTGTCGCCCTGACCCTGTTCGCCCCTCAAGGCATCGTCGGCACCATCCGCGCCCGCTGGATCCGGTGGCTGCCATGAGCCTGCTGTTCACACGCAACCTCACCAAGGCCTATGCCGGGGTCACCGCCAACGAAGACATCAACTTCGATCTGCCAAAGGGCCAGACGCGGGCGCTGATCGGCCCGAACGGGGCCGGGAAATCCACCTTTGTCGGCATGGTGTCGGGCCGCATTCCGGCAACGGCCGGCACGATTACCTTTGGCGGCGAAGATATCTCAGCCCTGCCAGCGCACCAACGCATCGCAAAAGGCATCGCCTATACGTTTCAGATCACCTCGGTGTTCGGCGGGCTTTCGGTGGCCGAAAATGTCGCCCTTGCCGCGCGTCGGTCCTTGGGCGCCGCAGCCCCGGCAAAGGTGGCCGAGGTTCTGGATCAGGTCGGCCTGACCGATCGCGCCGATCAAACCGCCCGAGACCTGTCCTACGGCCACCAACGTATCCTCGAAATCGGCATGGGGCTGGCCCAGAACCCGCGCCTGTTCATCCTTGATGAGCCGACGCAGGGCCTTGCCGAAGCCGAAATCGACGCCTTCAAAGCGCTAATCCGGGGGCTGGACCCGGAAACCACGATCCTGCTTATCGAACATAACATGAGCGTTGTCATGGACCTGGCCGAGGCCATCACGGTCCTCGATCAGGGTCGCATTCTTGCCGAAGGCACGTCCGAAGACGTCCGTGCGAACCGGGCCGTTCAAGCCGCCTATCTGGGCACCGAACATGCTTGAGCTTCGCGACATCACCGCCGCCTATGGCAACGTCAAAACCCTGTTTGGCGTATCGCTTAACGCAGCCGCTGGGCAGGTCCACTGCATCATGGGCCGCAATGGCGCAGGCAAGACCACAACGCTGAAAACCATCATGGGTTTGCTGACCCCAACGGGCGGTTCGATCACGCTGGACGGGGCGAACATAGGCTCTGACTCAGCTGAAAACACGGCCAAACGCGGCGTCGGCTATGTCCCGCAGGGGCGACGCTTGTTTGCCGAACTCAGCGTGGCCGAGAATATCCAGATCGGCCTGATGGCCCGCCAGTCAGACTCGGCGACCCGCGATTGGGTGCTTGATCTGTTTCCACCGCTGAAAGCCCGCCTGACCCAGCGCGCCGAAACGCTGTCAGGGGGCGAGCAGCAGATGCTGGCGATGGCCCGCGCGCTGTGCCTGCGCCCAACCGTCTTGCTGCTGGACGAACCGACCGAGGGGTTGCAGCCCAGCATGATCGCGCAAATCCGCAACGTGGTGATACGGATGCGCGACGAAGGCGTCGCCGTGGTTCTGGTTGAACAGCGCAGTGATGCGGTGCTCAGCATGGCGGACCACGTGACATTCCTTGAAAACGGGCGCAGCGTCGAAACTCTGGACATCGCAGCACTGAAGGCCGCGCCCGAAAAATTGACGCAGTATCTGGGAGTCTGACATGGACAAACTCGTCATCCGTAACATCGGTCTGATGCTGTCCGGCCTGATCGAAACCCCGATCTTCGAGGCTGATTGCATCATTGCCGAAGGCGGGAAGATCGCGGCGATTGGCCGCGAAAAAGATCTCGACACCGAAGGCGCGACCACGGTGGTCGATGCCAACGGCGTCACCCTTGCGCCGGGGCTGATCGACAGCCACGTCCACCCGGTCGTCGGCGATTACACCCCGCGCCAACAACAGCTCCACTGGATCGACAGCACCCTGCACGGCGGCGTCACCACGATGATTTCCGCCGGAGAGGTTCACATGCCCGGTCGCCCGAACGACCCGGTGGGCACCGTCGCCATGGCGATCGCCGCACACCGCTGGTACGAAAACCTCCGCCCCTCGGGGATGAAGGTCCACGGCGGCGCGCCCTTATTGCAGCAGGGCCTGGAAGAAGAGCACTTTCGCCAGATGGCCGACGCCGGCGTCCACCTGATCGGCGAAGTGGGCCTGGGCACGGTCAAAGACGGCAAGACCGCGAACCAGATGGTCGGCTGGGCGCGCAAATACGGGATGCAAAGCACAATCCACACCGGCGGGCCGTCAATCCCCGGTTCGGGGCTGATCGACGCCGATATGGTGCTGGAAACCGGGACAGACGTGGTCGGCCACATCAACGGCGGCCATTCCGCTCTGCCCGACGATCAGATCATTTGCCTGTGCGAGAACTGCAAGGCGGCGCTGGAGATCGTCCACAACGGCAACGAACGTGCCGCGATCCTGACGCTGAACACCGCGCGAGAGTTGGGCAAGCTGGATCAGGTGATCCTCGGCACCGACGGCCCTGCCGGGTCGGGCGTTCAACCCTTGGGTATCCTACGGATGGTTGCACTCTTGTCCTCGATGGGCGGCGCCCCCGCCGAACAGGCAATATGCTTCGCCACCGGCAACACCGGGCGACGACGCAAGTTGGACACCGGACGGCTGGAGGTTGGCCTCGCCGCCGATTTCGTCCTGATGGATCAAGCGCAGCACGCGCCCGGAAAGGATATTCTGGAGAGCATCCAGCAAGGCAACCTGCCCGGTGTCGGGATGACCGTGATCGACGGCAAGGTCACATCAGGGCGCAGTCGCAACACGCCGCCCGCGCAAAAGCTGCCTGAAGTGGTGCCAGACGCCTGAACAACCGACCCGTCTTTTCGCCAAAAATACTCCTGGGGGTCTGGGGGGCAGGCCCCCCAGCCAACGCCCGCGGCAACGAACCGGCGGATTTTATATCCGCCGGCCCCGCTTGATTGTCACACGATCACCGCCCCGGAATCTCTCCGCGCTTCGTCTCGGGCTGATGCCAGTTCTGGATCAACGCCACCGCTTCCTCTGCCGTCTCGACAAAGCGGAACAGCTCCAGATCATCCTCGGAAATCGTTCCGGCATCCGCCAGCGCCTCCCAATTGATGATGCTGCGCCAGAAATCCTCTCCAAACAGCAGGAATGGCACCCGGCGCATGCGTCCGGTCTGGATCAGGGTCAGCGCCTCGAACGTTTCATCCAACGTCCCGAAACCGCCCGGAAACACGCAGATCGCGCGCGCCCGCATCAGGAAATGCATCTTGCGGATCGCGAAATAGTGGAAGTTGAAACATAGGTCCGGCGTGACATACTCATTTGGCGCCTGTTCATGCGGCAGCACGATGTTCAACCCGATGGACACCCCATCCGCATCCACCGCACCCAGGTTGCCCGCTTCCATCACACCTGGCCCACCGCCGGTGACGATCACATCCTGCGTCGGCGGGCTGCCTTGGGTCATCAGCTTGGCGAACTTGCGCGCCTCGGCGTAAAACCGCGACAGATTGGCCAATGTCTCGGTCCGCGCCGCGCCCTTGTTTTCGGGTGACGGAATGCGCGCGCCGCCAAACATCACCACCGTGCTTTCGATGCCGTATTCTTCCATCAGCATCTCGGGCTTCAGCAACTCCAGCTGCAACCGCACCGGGCGCAATTCCTCGCGGCACAGGAAATCCTGGTCCGAGAATGCCAACTTATATGCAGGCGCGCGCGTCTGCGGCGTGTCCGGCACCCCGTGCGAGGTTTCGATGTCTTCGTGGCTATCCCGAAAAGGGTGATACCGGTCGTCTTTCATACTAAAACCGCCTATGCGTTGCGTCACTGTTCCTGACCGCATATAGCGCCGGAACCAAGTGAACCAGACACATTTCCCGGAGACCCCAATGTCCAATGCCGCCCTGGAAACCGCCATCGAAGCCGCCTGGGAAGACCGCGAGGCGATCAGCCCCGCCTCAACCGGTGAGCAACGCGACGCAATCGAAGAAACGCTGAACGCGCTGGACAGCGGCAAGCTGCGCGTCGCCGAGCCACGCCCGGACGGCAACTGGCACGTCAATCAATGGGCCAAGAAGGCCGTGCTGCTGGGATTCCGCATCAAGGATATGGAGCCTCAGGACGGTGGCCCGCAGGGTGCGGGCTGGTGGGACAAGGTCGATAACAAATTCCTCGGCTGGGGCGACAACCAGTGGCGTGATGCGGGTTTCCGCGCCGTTCCGAACTGCATCGTGCGTAAATCTGCCTTTATCGCGCCGGGCGTGGTGCTGATGCCGTCCTTCGTCAACATCGGCGCTTATGTCGACAGCGGCACCATGGTCGACACCTGGGCCACGGTCGGAAGCTGTGCGCAGATCGGCAAGAACGTCCACCTGTCCGGCGGTGTCGGCATTGGCGGCGTGCTGGAACCCATGCAGGCCGGGCCGACGATCATCGAAGATGATTGCTTCATCGGCGCGCGTTCCGAAGTGGTCGAGGGCTGCATCGTGCGCGAAGGCTCGGTCCTTGGTATGGGCGTTTTCATCGGCAAATCCACCAAGATCGTCGATCGCGAAACCGGCGCCGTCACCTACGGAGAGGTCCCGGCAGGCTCCGTGGTCGTCGCAGGCTCCATGCCATCCAAAAACGGCGTGAACCTATACTGCGCGGTGATCGTCAAGCGGGTGGATGCGCAAACACGCTCGAAAACCTCGATCAACGAGTTGCTGCGCGACTAGAGTTTGCGTGACGGGCCGGACTGTGTTCAGTTGGGCGCACACACAGTTCAGGTCGGGGAGGGCCACGCCATGAATATCCTGATTGCCATCATTGTCGGTGGGATTGCGGGCTGGCTTGCCAGCAACATCATGAAAGCCAGCACCGGCATGGTGATGAATGTGGTGCTGGGGATCGTCGGCGCGGTTGTTGCCAGCGCGCTTCTGCGTTTGGTGGGGATCGGCGGTGACGGCTTTGTCGGCAACTTCATCATTGCCGTTCTTGGTGCCTGTCTGCTGATCTGGGGCGCGCGCCAGATCCGCGGCTGATCACCCGTTCGGGTCGAACCATTCGAAGTAGAGTTCGTCATATGCGCCCGTCTCCTGAATCGTCAGGAGCGCAAGGTTGACCTGTTCGCGCAGGTCGCTGCCCTGGGGCAGCGCGATGCCATAATCTTCCGGGCGGAATATGCGGTCGACCAGCCGCGCATTGCCGCGTCCTTGGGTGCGGACGTAATAGGCCAGCAGTGGGCCGTCGAAGAAGATCGCGTCCAGCTCTCCATCCTCAAAGGCCCAAAGCAGCGCCTGAAAGTCCACGAAGGTGATGTGGGCCACTTCCAGCTGGGTCAGGAATTCGCTTGCCGTGGACCCAACCGTGGTGGCGACAAGCTGCCCCTCCAGGTCGCTGATGCTGTCCACCTGATCCTCCAGCGCGCGCAGGGTCATCGCGGTTGTTATACTGGCCACCAGCATGGCAACCATCAGAACACCTGACAGGACGAGCGTCACAGCAAACAAACGGCCCAGGACCGACCGTGGCAGGTTCTGGCCAAACCCGCCACTGGCCACCATATTAAGGGCATACCAGAATGCAGGAAACATCGCCTGCTTGGCGCCGTGATCGAAGTAGGGCTGCTTTCTGCGCTCAAACACCCAGATCAGCATGCCGATCACCAGAAGAACACCGAATGCAGCAAGAATGGCCAGCCCGACCTGGCGGTTCGCGAACGCCCACAGGATGCTCGGTTGATCCAGGTCCACCGGCACCATGATCTGCAAACCGCTGCCGAATATCGGCAGGGAAAAGTCCATCACCGCCTCTCGCGCGCCAGTGATCGAGATGTTGGCGATGGCCCCATCCACCCCGCCGGTTTCGACGGAGTTCAGCATCCGGGGGAAATCGTCGGCGACGACGAAGTCGATCTCGGCGTCGATTTCGCGCCCGATCATCTGCATCAGGTCTATGCTGAAGCCGGTCAGCACGCCGTCTTCGACGAAGGCGAATGGCGGGCGTTCGACCGTGGCAATTGTCAGCTTGCCGCTCTGCGCAGAAACCGGCAGGGCCGCCCAGACGGCCAGAATCACAAGAAGGCAAAGTCGATTCATGTTTCCTACTGTTCGACGTCTGCTGATCTGATATGTCAAAACGGCGGTCCGGCCAAGTCGGATGCCGCCGCTGGCAAAGGAGACGGGCGCGGATGCCGCAATCCCAGATGCCCAACACGGACGCGCCCAAGCGTGCGCAGCAGGTCTTCACCCTACTTGTCGAGGTGGGCCGAAACCACGGTGACGGCTTGCCCGACGGGGCCACCGGCGCGGCGCTGGTCTGCTATGCCTCCGGCGTGGATGAGGGCGAAGCGGTGCGCGAAACCGTCGCGGTCCTGAAACAGGCCGATATGGCCCCGCTGGATGTCACCGGATACGGAACGCTGGAAGAACGTCTGGCCGACGGTCATGATATCGCCGAGGATGAGCGCGCGCTGATGGACCGAGCACTGGCCGAAAACGCGGTCATCGTCGCCCAGGCCACGCCCTTCTACGAAAAATAGCCCAGGGGAGGCGGCCATGCCCAATCGCCTGATCCACCTGTCGGTCCCCGAAGGTTCTGCCGACAAGATTGTCGGGATCATCGGGGACGCCGGGTCCCACAGTTGGTGGCGCAATGATGCGGACGGAAGTGATAACAAGTCGGTCGTCTTCAGCGTCGTTCTGGCAACGCCGCGCACCCAGGACTTCCTTGACGATGTAACCGATGCATTGGGCGCGGTTGACGGCTGGCGACTGGTCACGAATGCAACCGAAGTCGTCCTGCCTGAAATCGTGGATGAGGAAAAACAGGCGAAGCTAGAGGCTGAGAATTCGCAGGCCGCGCGCGAAGAAATCTATGTCGATGTGTCGCGTGGCGCGATCCTGTCGCGGGATTATCTGCTGATGGTCGCGCTGGCGACTGTGGTGGCTGCCATCGGCCTCAGCTCCGGGCAGGTCGCGGTTGTCATTGGCGCGATGGTTATTGCGCCGCTGCTTGGACCGATCCTGGCGTTTGCGTTCGGAACCGCGCTTGGCAATCGCAACTTGCTGTGGATTGCCGCCAAAAGTTTCGCGGCGGGCCTGGCGGTATCGCTGCTGGCGGGCGGTCTGCTTGGGCTGGTCCTGCCGCCTGGTCTGGACGCGGGTCTGGTGACGTTCAATCATCCGCTGGGCCTGACAACCGCGGCGCTGCCGCTTGCGTCCGGTGCCGCGGCGGCACTAATGGTCACACAGAACAACAACTCTGCCCTGGTGGGCGTCATGGTTGCTGCTGCACTGCTGCCGCCCCTGGCCGCCATCGGTTTGCTGGTCGGCGGCGGAGAATACGTACAGGCGCTGCGCGCCCTGGCCACGGTGATTGCCAACGTCGTTGCGATCACTCTGGCCGCACAGGTCGTGTTCATCCTCAAAGGCATTCGCCCGCGCGGCTGGCTGGCCGACAGCCACGACACCTCGGTCCGGTGGAGCCTTGCAATCTGGGTCGCACTTCTGGCGCTGGTTGTCGCAGGGCTGGTAATCTTTGGCGGCGCTGGACTATGAACACCCGCGAACAGCCCCGAGGATAACATGCCAGACACCGACCCCGTCGACCTGACCCAGAAACTTGTCCGCTGCGCTTCGGTCACGCCGGACGAAGGCGGGGCGCTGGTGCTGCTGGAACAAGTGCTCAGCGCGGGCGGATTTACCTGCACGCGGGTTGATCGCAACGGCATTTCCAACCTTTTCGCACGCTGGGGCGACAAGGGTCATGCGCGAACGATCGGCTTCAACGGTCACACCGATGTGGTGCCCGTTGGCGACCCTGCAGACTGGTCTGATGATCCGTTCAGCGGCACGATCCGCGATGGCCAATTGTGGGGCAGGGGCGCCACCGACATGAAATCCGGGGTCGCCGCCTTCGTCGCGGCCGCGTTGGATTTCGTCTCTGACTCACCACCAGATGGCGCGATTATCCTGACGATCACCGGCGATGAAGAAGGTGACGCGACGGACGGCACCGTGGCCTTGCTCGACTGGATGGCAGATCAGGACGAAGGGATGACCGCCTGCCTGGTGGGTGAGCCGACCTGCCCGAATAAGATGGGAGAGATGATCAAGATCGGGCGGCGCGGTTCGATGACCGGTTATTTCACGGCCACCGGCAAGCAAGGCCATTCCGCCTATCCGCACCGCGCCAGGAACCCGGTGCCGGCACTGGCCCGGCTGATTGACCGGCTGGCCACGGCCACGCTGGACGAAGGCACGGATCATTTCGATGCCTCAACCCTGGCTGTGACCACTTTTGATACAGGCAACCCTGCCAACAACGTGATCCCGGCCAGTTGCCGCGCGACTGTGAACATCCGGTTCAACGATGCCCATACCTCGGGCAGTCTGACAGAATGGCTTCTGGCAGAAGCGGCGCAAATCGCCAAAGACACCGGTATCGGCATCGAAATGACCACCCAGATATCAGGCGAAAGCTTCCTGACACCGCCGGGCGCGTTGTCGGACCTTGTCGCCGCCGCCGTCAAAGCCGAAACCAACGTTGAGCCTGTGTTATCCACCAGCGGCGGCACCTCGGACGCGCGCTTCGTCAAGGATCACTGCCCGGTGGTCGAGGTCGGGCTGGTCGGCAGAACCATGCACGAGGTCGACGAGCGCGTCACCGTCGCCCATATCCACCAACTGAAAGCGATCTTTTCGCGTATCCTGCGGGATTGGTTCGCCGCCTGATGCGAACACCGCAGCTGATCGTTATGGTCAAGGAACCCCGCCCGGGGCGTGTCAAAACCCGGCTTGGTCGCGACATCGGCATGACCGGCGCGGCCTGGTGGTTCCGCCATCAGACCCGCGCCCTGCTGCGCCGGGTCGAGGATCGCCGCTGGCAGACCATCCTGGCCGTCTCACCCGACACAGAAGGCCTCGGCAGCCGCATCTGGCCTGCGTATCTACCGCGTGTCGCGCAAGGCGGCGGTGATCTGGGCGCGCGGATGGGGCGGCTGTTTCGCACCCTGCCGCCGGGGCCGGTGGTGATTGTTGGCGCCGATATTCCCGGCATCACCCGGCATCACATCGCGCGTGCCTTTACCGCACTCGGGCATAACGCCTCGGTCATTGGCCCAGCCCCTGACGGCGGTTATTGGCTGATCGGATTGAAGCGCGCGGCTCCGCCGCCAAAGACCCTGTTTCACCACGTTCGCTGGTCAACGCCCCACGCCATGGCCGACACGGTGACAACATTGCCCGGCCCGGTTGCGCGGGTCGACACATTGCGCGACGTGGACACAGCCGCCGATCTTGCCGACAAACATGAATGACGCCACCGCATTCCCGTGCTAGGCGCTGTTTATGGCCAAGCTCCCCTCCAAGCCCGAGATTCTGCAATGGATCGCCGATAACCCGACCGAAACCGACAAGCGCAGCATCGCCCGCGCCTTCGGCCTGAAAGGGGCGGCCAAGATCGACCTGAAACGCTTGCTGAGAGAGCTTCAGGACGAAGGCCACCTGGACAAGCGCCGCAAGACCTATCGCGACCCGAACCGCCTGCCGCCCGTGTCGGTCCTTGCCGTCACCGGCCCGGATCCCGATGGCGACCTGATGGCGCGCCCGATGGACTGGCAGGGCGACGGGCCGGAACCGGTGATCCTGATCGTCGGGCGCAGTGAACCGCCCGCGCTGGGCCAGGGCGATCGCATCCTTGCCCGCCTGACCGAGGTTGCAGGCGAACCTCACAGCCACGAGGCACGCGTGATCCGCCGCATCGGGCAGGGGCCGCAGAAGATCATCGGCATCTACCGCGCCGGATCTGACGGCGGACGGATCCTGCCCATCGACAAGGGCGCAGATCGCGAATGGCGCGTGTCCGCCGGGGCGACCGAAGGGGCAAAGGACGGTGAACTGGTCGAGGCTGAGGCGACCGGCCCGAAGGGCCGCATGGGGCTGCAACAGGCCAAGGTCCGCGCCCGGCTGGGTGACCCCAGCGGCCCCCGCGCGGTGTCGCTGATCGCGATCCACCAGCACGGCATCCCTGACACGTTTCCGCCGGACGTTCTGGCCGAAGCCGAAGCGATGTCCGAGGCCGGTCCGGAAGGCCGCGAAGACCTGACCGGCATTCCACTGATCACCATTGACCCCATCGACGCCCGCGATCGCGACGATGCCGTCTGCGCCCATGCTGATGATGACCCGAAAAACCCCGGCGGCCACATAGTCTGGGTCGCCATCGCCGATGTCGCCTACTACGTCCGCCCCGGCAGCGCGCTGGATGCCGAGGCGTGGAAGCGCGGAAATTCCAGCTATTTCCCGGATCGTGTGGTGCCAATGTTGCCCGATCACCTGTCCGGCGACCTGTGTTCGCTGCACGAAAACGTCCCGCGCGCCTGCGTCGCCGTGCGCATGCAGATCGACGCCGGCGGCAACAAGATCGCGCATCGCTTTGTGCGCGGCCTCATGCGTTCTCCCGCTGCGCTGAACTATCAAGAGGTTCAGGACGGGGTTGATGGCAACGCCAGCGATCGGGTCGCGTCGCTGATGAAAGATGTGATCACACCACTCTTCGCCGCCTGGCGCACCACCTTGAAAGCCCGCGCCAAACGGCAACCGCTGGAACTGGACCTGCCGGAACGTCGGATCGAGTTGGATGACGACGGCAACGTGACCTCGGTCGCATTCAAGGAACGCCTCGACGCGCACCGGTTGATCGAAGAATTCATGGTGCTTGCCAATGTCGCCGCCGCCGAAACGCTGGCGGCGAAAAAACAGGCGCTGCTCTACCGCGTGCACGAGGCCCCCAGCCCCGAAAAGCTGGAGGCGCTGCGCGAGGTGGCTCAGGCATCGGGCCTGACGCTGGCCAAGGGGCAGGTGCTGAAGACGAGCCACCTGAACCGGCTGCTGGCGCAGGCCGAAGGCTCTGATCATGCCGAACTCATCAATATTTCGACCCTGCGCAGCATGACGCAGGCCTATTACAGCCCCGAAAATCAGGGCCACTTTGGGCTAGCGCTCAAGGCCTATGCCCACTTCACCTCACCGATCCGGCGCTATGCCGACCTCATCGCCCACCGTGCCCTGATTGCTGCCCACGGCTGGGCCGATGACGGCCTGACCGAGGCTGAAACGCAGCGCCTGCCCGAAACCGCGATCCAGATTTCAATGACCGAGCGCCGCTCGATGGAGGCTGAACGCGACACCACCGACCGCTATCTGGCCGCCTTCTTGTCTGAACGTGTGGGCGCCGAACTGACCGGCCGCGTCGCCGGAATCGCGCGGTTTGGGGTTTTCGTGAAACTTGACGAAACCGGCGCCGACGGGCTGATCCCGATCCGCACCTTGGGCCGCGAATATTTTCGCCATGACGCCGATGCCCAGACCCTGACCGGCAGCGACAGCGGCCTTGTGATCACACTTGGTCAACGCGTTCTGACCCGCCTTGCCGAAGCCGTTCCGGTCACCGGTGGCCTGATGCTGGAACTGCTGGAAATCGACGGCAAAGCCATGCCAAAGCCGCAGTCCCGCCCTGGAAGGCCAGGCAAATCCGGCAAAAGCAAACGCAAGATCCGCCGCAATCGCCGCTGACGGGCGGCGCTTTGCCGAAGGCTGCCGCCCCACGCTTCCCCGCCGAATCGCAATCCGCTATACTCCCGCCCGAGCAGCAGACACCCACAAACAGGTGCAGCAATGAGACTTCTGAACGCCGCAATGGCGCTGGTCCTTGTGACCGGCCCCGCGCTGGCGCAATCATTGGCCCCGACGACATCGCCCCACCCAAAGGCGCGAATTCAGGAGGGCCCCGTGGTCGACATTCAGGCCGATCAGAATGCCCGGCTGCAAAGCTGGATCACCGCGTTTCGTCCACGCGCGCAGGCCGCCGGAATTCGCGCCGAAACGCTGGACTCGGCGCTGAGGGATATCCGCTACAACACCACGGTGATCAAACGTGACCGCAACCAGTCCGAATTCACCAAGCAGATCTGGGAATACCTCGACAGTGCCGCGTCGGATGCGCGTGTGGCCAACGGGCGGGCGGCCTTTGCGAAGAACCGCAAACTGCTGGCCGAGATAGAACAGGAATACGGCGTCGACGCCCATGTTGTCGCGGCCATCTGGGGCCTGGAAAGCGCCTATGGCACGTTTCGCGGTGATATTCCCATGGTCGAGGCGCTGGCCACGCTCGCCTTTGACACGCGCCGGGGCCGGTTCTTCGAAAAACAACTGATCGGCGCGCTTCAGATCATCCAGTCCGGTGACGTCGCCCCGCGCAGCATGACCGGAAGCTGGGCCGGGGCGATGGGACATACCCAGTTCATTCCGACCAGTTACCTTGCATACGCCGTTGATTTCACCGGCGATGGCAAGCGCGATATCTGGTCGGACAACCCCGGTGATGCGCTGGCGTCGACCGCGAATTACCTGGCGAAGTTCGGCTGGAAAAAAGGGCAGCCCTGGGGGATTGAGGTCATTTTGCCGGACGGGTTCGATTATACGCTGGCAAAGCGGACCAATCGCAAATTGCCCTCAGCCTGGGCGGCCATCGGTATCGGGGCAGCATCCGGCAAGCCGATCGTGGATTACGGCCCGGCCTCGATCCTGTTGCCAGCCGGGGCCAATGGGGCGGCTTTCATGATCTTCGAGAATTTCGACGTGATCGAACACTACAACACCGCCGATGCCTATGTGATCGGTGTCGGGCATCTGGCCGACCGGATCGCCGGGGGGGACCCGATAAAGGCCAGTTGGCCGCGCGACGATCGCCCGCTGAGCTTTGATGAAAAGCAGGAAATGCAGCGACTGCTGACCGCGATGGGGTATTCAACCGGGGGCGTTGACGGGATCATCGGGCCCCTGACGATCAACTCGGTCCGCAGGTTCCAGGCCTCGGTCGGGTTGATCCCCGACGGGTATCCGTCAAAGAAAATGCTGGACCATTTGCGCAGCTAGGGCAGGCTGGGGGGCCAACCCCCCAGACCCCCCGGAGTATTTTTGGCGAAAAGACGGGGTCAGGCGCGTTTGCTGGCGATGTCGGTTATGCCCAGCGTCAACAGGACTTTGGCCTCTATATGGGCGGCGTCCAGCGCGGCAACTTCGTACATCCGCGCCGGGCTTGCCTGGTCGATGAAGATATCCGGCAGGACCATTGAGCGGTACTTGAGGCCCGTATCCAACAGACCCTGTTCCGCCAGAAACTGCGCCACATGGCTGCCGAAACCGCCGATGGCGCCTTCTTCGATGGTGATCAGCGCCTCGTGATTGCGGGCCAGCTGAGTAATCAGGTCCTGGTCCAGCGGTTTGGCAAATCGCGCGTCAGCAACTGTTACGGATATTCCCCGCGCCGTTAGTGCTTCGGCGGCGCTGGCGGCCTCGGCCAGTCGGGTTCCGAAGGACAAGAGCGCCACGCGGCTGCCCTGACTGACTATGCGGCCTTTGCCGATTTCCATCGGCGTGCCGCGTTCCGGCAGATCGACGCCAACCCCTTCGCCGCGCGGAAAGCGAAAGGCGATCGGTCCTGCGTCGTGACCCGCCGCGGTTGCGACCATATGCACCAGCTCTGCCTCGTCCGCGGCCGCCATGACCGTGAATCCCGGCAGGTTTGCCAGATAGGCGATGTCAAAAGCGCCGGCATGGGTCGCCCCGTCGGCCCCGACCAGCCCGGCCCGATCGATGGCGAAGCGCACCGGCAACCGCTGGATTGCGACGTCATGCACCACCTGGTCGTATCCGCGTTGCAGGAAGGTCGAGTAGATTGCGCAGAACGGCTTCATCCCGCCCGCCGCCAATCCGGCAGCAAAGGTCACGCCGTGCTGCTCGGCGATGCCGACGTCGAAACAACGGGTCGGATAGCGTTCAGCGAACAGGTTCAACCCGGTGCCGTCCGGCATCGCCGCCGTCACCGCGCAGATCATCGGATCATCCGCCGCTTCGGCCACCAGCGATTGCGCGAAGACCTTGGTGTAAGACGGCGCGTTGCTGGCGGCCTTCGCCTGTTCGCCTGTCAAAACGTCGAATTTGCCGACCCCATGACCGCGATCCCGAGCTGTCTCGGCCGGGGCATAGCCTTTGCCCTTCTTTGTGATCACATGGATCAGAACGGGCCCATCCGCGCGATCTTTCACCGTGCGCAGTACCGGCAAAAGCTGCTCCAGATCGTGCCCGTCGATGGGGCCGAGGTAAGAGAACCCAAGCTCTTCAAACATCGTGCCGCCCACGGTCATGCCTTTCAGCATCTCCTTGGCCCGGCGCGCGCCCTCCTGAAACGGCTCAGGCAGCAGGCTGACCGCGCCCTTTGCGGCAGCCTTGAATTCCTGGAACGGCGCACCGGCGTAAAGCCGGGACAGATAAGACGACATGGCCCCCACCGGCGGGGCGATCGACATCTCATTGTCATTCAGCACCACGATCATCCGCTTGCCCAGATGGCCGGCATTGTTCAGTGCCTCATAGGCCATGCCCGCACTCATCGCGCCATCGCCGATTACCGCAATGGCATCGCCGATCCCGTGGTCCGGCGCGCCACCCAGATCGCGCGCGACGGCAAAGCCCAAAGCGGCGGAAATCGAGGTCGAGGAATGCGCCGCGCCGAACGGGTCATAGGCACTTTCGCTGCGTTTGGTGAATCCGCTTAACCCGCCTTCCTGACGCAGCGTGCGGATCTGATCACGCCGCCCGGTCAGGATCTTATGCGGATAACACTGATGCCCCACGTCCCAGATGATCCGGTCGCGAGGGGCTTCGAACACGGCATGCAGCGCGACGGTCAGTTCGACCACCCCAAGGCCCGCCCCCAGATGGCCGCCTGTCTGGCTGACCGCGCTGATCGTTTCGGCGCGCAGCTCATCGGCCAGCCGCGAAAGGTCGGCGTCGCTCAGCCCCTTCAGGTCGGCGGGCAGGGAAACGCGATCCAGCGTTGGGGTTTCGGGGCGATCAGTCATCAGCGTCCTTCAGGCATCGCGGGCAATAACAAAGCGGGCGCTGTCACGCAACGCATCGGCCCGCGCGCCGTATGGGTCAAGCGCTGCCAGCGCCTCATCCACCAAGGCCTCGGCCCTTGTTTTGGCACCCTCCAAACCCAGCAGCGACACGAAGGTCGCCTTGCCAGCTTCGGCATCTTTGCGCAGGCGTTTGCCAGCCCGGTCGGCATCACCCGTCACGTCCAGGATGTCATCGGCGATCTGAAAGGCAAGGCCCAGCGCTGTGGCATATCGGCCCAGGGGGCCGGTGTCTTCGCCCGCTAGCCGTGCCCCCGCCTTTGCGGCCCAGCCGATCAGGGCCCCGGTCTTGCGCGCCTGCAAGCCCGTGATCTGATCCAGATTGAGCGGGGTAAGAGCCGTTTCTGCGGCAATATCCTCGGCCTGGCCCAATACCATGCCCGCACCCCCCGCAGCCTGCGCCAGGGTCAGGGTCAACTCTGCCCGGATCGCCGGATCAGGGTGGGTCGCCGGATCACTGAGCAGTTCGAATGCCAGCGATTGCAACGCATCGCCGACCAGAATCGCCGTCGCCTCGTCCCATTTCACATGCAATGTGGGCCGGCCCCGACGCAGATCATCGTCGTCCATCGCAGGCAGATCATCATGGACCAGCGAATAGGCGTGCATCGCCTCGATCGCCGCCGCTGCCCGGTCCGCGCGGGCCTGCGGCACATCGAACATCGCCGCCCCGGCCATCACCAGATGGGCGCGCAGGCGCTTGCCGCCACCACAGGCATAGCGCATGGCCGCCGTCAGGTCGGTGTTTGGAAACGTATCGAGCGCCAGGTTCAGCGCGGTACTGACCCTTCGGGCACTGTCGTCCAGCGACATCTACAACCCGTCGACCGGCGTTGCCCCCGTCGCCTCACCAGCCTCATCCGTGGTGATCTGCGCGACCTTTTCTTCGGCCGCTTTCAGGCGCGCCTCACAATGGGCTTTCAGCGCCGCACCGCGTTCATAAAGCGCGATGGACTTATCCAGCGGCACATCGCCGGAATCCAACTCGGCGACCACGGATTCCAGCGCCGCCATCGCCTCTTCAAAACTCATCTCCGCGACTTTCTTATCGCTCATCCGCCCCGCTCCATCAAAACCTGCACATGTGCTGCCACGCCTTCGGCCAGCGCATCCAGATCATAGCCACCTTCAAGTGTCGAGACCACGCGCCCGCCAGAATGCGCATCCGCGACGTCACAAATCCGCCCGGTGACCCAGGCGAAATCCTCGGTTGTCCAGTTGAGGTTCGCAAGCGGGTCGGCCGCCGCCGCATCGAACCCGGCAGAGATCAGGATCATCTCGGGCGCGAAATCTTCCAACATCGGGATGATCACCCTGTCATAGGCGGCGCGCATCTCGGCCCCGCCGGAGCCCGGCGGCAGCGCCACATTGGTGATCTGACCATGCGCGCCAACTTCGTGGCTGGCCCCGCTGCCCGGATACAGCGGCATTTGATGGGTCGAGGCAAAACGAACTCGCGCCTCATTCCACAGCAGATCCTGCGTGCCGTTGCCGTGATGCACGTCGAAATCCACAACCGCGACACGGCTTAGCCCGTGATGATCCAGCGCCCGCTTTGCCGCAATCGCCACGTTGCCGAACAGGCAGAACCCCATCGCGGTCGCGGTTTCCGCGTGATGCCCGGGCGGGCGCATGGCGACGAAGGCATTCGCAACCTCACCAGCGATCACCGCATCCACCGCCGCAACACAGCCGCCGACACCGCGCAAAGCCGCCTCTAGCGACCCGGGCGACAAATGCGTGTCCGCATCCAGCGAGGTCCAGCCGTCAGCGGGCATCGCCGCTTCAACCCGCGCCAGGTAATCTTCGGGGTGACAGCGCAATACCTCGGCGCGATCCGCCAGCCCCGCTTCGCGGCGATCAAGCCCGGCAAACGCATCCTGATCCAGAACCGCATGAATGGCCGCCAACCGTTCCACCCGTTCGGGATGGCCAGGCGGCGTAACATGTTTCAGCCCGCTGGAGTGCGTAAATAATGCTGTTGTCATCGCCGATTTCCTAAGGCGCGGCAGTTCTGTTTTCCGCCACCGACACCATCATTGACCCAAAAATATCCCCGCCGGAGGCATGATTTTTCCTAGAAAAATCCACTCTAATCCGGCGCCAACATGTATCCTTCACCCCGCACAGTCTGCAGATACCGGGGCTGTTTCGGATCGCTCTCGATCTTGCGCCTGAGCCGGGTGATCTGCACATCTACAGCGCGTTCCTGGGCCTGCCCGCCGTCGCGGCCCAATTCCTCGACCAGCGTGATCCGCGCGATTGCCTCGCCCACTTTGCCCGAAAAGATGCGCATCAGCTGCGTTTCCGTGGCCGTCAGGCGGATCAGTTCTTCTCCGCGCCACATCTCTCCCCGGTCCATGTCATAGCGTACCGGGCCGAGGTGCAGCACCTTCGGGCCGGTCTTATCCATCTCGGTCGGAACCCGGCGCAGGATGGCGTTGATGCGCAGCAACAGTTCCTTGGGCTCGAACGGTTTGGGCAGATAATCATCCGCCCCGGCCTCAAGCCCGGCAATCCGCTCTTCCGTTTCGCCCTTGGCGGTCAGCAGCAGGATCGGCGTCGCGATTTCTTCGCGCAAGCTTCGCGTCAGGCTGACACCGTCTTCGCCCGGCATCATCACGTCCAGCACGATCATGTCGAATTCCAGACCGTCCAGCAGGCGACGCGCATGGGCGGCATCCCGCGCCGCACTGACCCAAAAGCCGTGGCGCATCAGGAATTTCTGCAACAGACCGCGAATGCGTTCGTCATCGTCGACGATCAGAAGATGGGCTTCGTTACCGCTCATGTGCTGCGCTCCTTCAGGGTGGCATAATGCGCCTTCAGGTCCGGGTCCATCATTGCTTCCAGAACACGCCGGAATCCCGCAACCGATTCCGGGCCAGCCGCGCGATAGGCAGCGCGCATCCGGTCGCGCTGTGCGTCTGACAGCGTCTGTTCTAGCGCCGCGCCTGCTTCGGTCAGAAACAAGTGACGTTCCCGCCGGTCCACCGTTCCGACCCGGCTTTCAACCAGCCCATCCGCGATCAGGGTCCGCAGCACCCGGTTCAGCGATTGCTTTGTCACGCCCAGAATCGACAGCAGATTGTTCACCGTCGTCCCGGGTGAGCGGTTGATGAAATGCACCGCCCGGTGATGCGCGCGCCCATAGGATTGCTCGCTCAATATCCGGTCCGGATCGGCGGTAAACCCACGATAGGCAAAGAACATTGCCTCGATCCCCTTGCGCAATTGCTCATCCGTCAGGAACAGCAATCCTTCGCCTCCACCACCGTCCGACATAGCCGCGCCTCCAAGCCTGTTGCGCGACAATACGTCAGCCTTGTTGACATTCCAAGAATCAATCGCTAGCAAACTCCAGAAATAACGCAACAAAATGTCCTATTCGGACCTAATTTGCGCAACTTTTGCAAACGGAGGCGACAATGACCGCATATTCTGATCGCGACGGGAAAATCTGGCTGGATGGCAAGATGGTCGATTGGCGCGATGCCAACGTCCACATCCTGACCCACGCGATGCATTATGCCAGCGCCGTCTTTGAAGGGGAACGCGCCTACAACGGCAAAATCTTCGAATCCCGCAAGCATTCGGAACGGCTGCATTTTTCTGCCAATCAGATCGATTTTCAAATCCCCTGGACAGTTGATGAGATTGAGGCCGCGAAGGCCCAGGTCCTATCCACCAGCGGGTTGCAGGATGCCTATGTCCGCGCCATCGCCTGGCGCGGCGCGGGCGAAGACATGGGCGTCGCCTCGGCCCGCAATCCGGTTCGCCTGGCCATCGCAGCTTGGGAATGGGGCGCCTATTACGGCGACGCCAAGACGCGCGGCGCCAAACTCGATATCTCGAAATGGAAACGCCCCAGCCCCGAAACCATCCCCAGCCACGCCAAAGCCGCTGGCCTTTACATGATCTGCACGATGAGCAAGCACGCCGCCGAGGCCAAGGGCTGTTCCGACGCAATGATGTTCGACTATCGCGGCTATGTGGCCGAGGCGACGGGCGCAAATATCTTCTTCGTCAAAGACGGAGAGGTCCACACCCCCGACGCCGATTGCTTCCTGAACGGCATCACCCGCCAGACCGTCATCGGCATGTGCAAGGATCGCCAGTTGAAGGTCCACGAACGCCACATCATGCCCGAGGAACTTGAAGGGTTCGAACAATGCTGGCTGACCGGCACCGCCGCCGAAGTGACCCCCGTTGGTCAGATCGGCGACTGGAACTTCGAAGTCGGCGCAATCACCCGCGACATCGCGCAAGGATATGAAAAATTGGTGCGCGCCTGAAGCGTGTCGACTTATCATTGACTCGTTTGTTCGCTCGCATAAAGGCGGGTGATCGACGATATGTTGAGACTCACTTGTTCGGATTCCGCATTCGACCAAAGGGATAGGTCGCGAACAATGTCAAAATCTTCGCGACCGATGCCGAGGCCCAGCTAACGCAAAGCATTACGCCGGGGATGGCAGGTCAGTCGATACTCGCTTGGGGCCAGGACCCATTGATTTCTGTCTAGCCGCGTGCTTCACGGTCCAAAAGATGAGCGGTGAACTTGTCTGATCTTTCTTGGCTGACGGATGCGCCAATGGCGCGTCTTGAGCGTTGCTTCCCGAAGTCCCACGGCAAGCCGCGCGTCGATGACCGGCGCGTGCTGAGCGGCATAATCATTGATAATCGCACTGGCTTCAGGCGTCGCGATGCTCTCGCTGCCTTTGGCCCGCACAAGACGCTCTGCAACCGTTGGAAGCGCTGGAGTGATAAGGGCATCTTTCGCCCGGATGATGGAGGGTCTGGCTGCCGATCATGGCGAGGAGAAGACCGTGATGATCGATGCCACCTACCCGAAGGCAAACCGCACAGTGACCAGCATGAGCGTCAATAAGGGGATCGCGGCTATGACGCCGCCTGGTTCACAGAAGCGTTGCGCGACAAAGGGATACGCGCGTGTATCCCCGGTCGAATGCAGCGCAGGAAAGCTGTGAAGTACGACAAGCGCCGGTACAAATGGCGCAACCGCATCGAGATCATGTTCGGCAGGCTGAAGGATTGGCGGCGTCTGGCCACCCGATAAGATAGATGCCCGAAAGTCTTCCTGTCAGCCATCGTCCTCGCAGCGCTCGTTAATTACTGGCAATGAGACCTGACCATTCTGTATCTCGAGAATGCTATGCTGCCTCCGTCAGCAACATTGGCCGGGGTTACTGACGGGGCGGTGTATGGCGTCTGAGCCTTGTGGGTTTGAACACGTTTGCTAGCGAGCTGGCACCGTCTCTCTTCATCATCTCGAACAGTTGGATGTGGCCAGGTTGGACCACGGATCAGAAGGAAGAGAACGTGGACACGTTAACACAGACTACACTCATCGGCATAGAAGTCAGCCGCGATTGGCTGGACTTTCGTTGCTTGCCCAACAACCATAGGGAGCGGCTGGCCAATACAGAAGACGGGCATGAGCGCGTGTGCGAACTGGCAATTCTCGCCACTGTGCTCCGGTTCGAACCATCCACAGCACGGCTTCGACGCAAAGGCGCGGGTCACGCCCGGTTTGGCCAGGATCGGAAATCCTCCCAAGGCAATGCGGTTCAATCAACCCCCATTGTGCATCGGTTAGAGCGAAACGGATCAAGGCTGCTCACCTGTTGTTTGCAACCTTGAATAAGAACTCGGATCGATTGGGAATCCTGGACGCCAACAGACCCTATCATGTTGAATTTGTTTTTCAGGCATACTGCGATCTGTCAAACTGCCCGAGGCGTTGCACACACGAAGGTCAAATCGATGGACGATACACCTGTCAAAGGTTGGAACCATGTTCCGAATGTACCGATCAAAGTATCGCCGTTCTTTCGGTGGCCTTTGCGTCCTGTCGAGATGCTCGGCTGGGTTTGGAATTCTTGGTTCCTGATCAGTGAGAAACTGATCATTGTCGGTATTGCATTCGTGTCGTTCTATTGGTTCCAGCCACCCCTTGAGGAAACCAAGACACTGGCTTTCGGCTGGATTGCTGAGATGTTGGTGCGCAATCTGATCCTGATGACAGTGGTAGCGGGCGGTCTGCATCTGTATTTCTATTCCTATTCCAAACAGGGCAAAAAGTTACGCTATGACCCGCGTCCATTGATGAAAAATGGGCGTCAGTTCACCCTTGGTGGGCAAATTCGCGACAATATGTTCTGGACACTCGCCAGCGGCGTGACAATCTGGACCGCATACGAAGCGCTCATGTTTTGGGCGCTGGCGAATGGCCACGCCCCGATGCTCACCTTTGCGGCACATCCCTTCTGGTTCATCGGGATGTTTTTGTTGATCCCGATTTGGGAGAGCTTCTATTTCTATTGGATACACCGCTTTCTACATATTCCGTTCTTCTACAAACACGTGCACGCACTGCATCATCGCAACATCAATGTTGGCCCTTGGTCTGGCCTGTCGATGCATCCTGTTGAACATGCAATCTTCTTGGGCTCGGTCCTGATCCATTGGATCGTGGCAGCCCACCCCGTGCATATTTTGTACCACCTGCAATATTATACGCTCACGGCAGTCACGACCCATACGGGGTTTGAAGGGCTGGTGGTGAAGGATGAGAACCGGTTGGCATTGGGCACCTTCCACCACCAAATGCACCACCGTTACTTTGAATGTAACTATGGCTCACTTGAAATCCCGTGGGACAAATTCTTCGGATCGTTTCATGACGGCACAAGTGCTGCTGATACGCGGATCAAAGAGCGGCGCAAACGCATGATGGCAAGTTGAGATACGGGTGCATATGACCGTCAAGGACCTGTTGGAAACCAAGGGCAACCGTCAACTTGCCAACATCCAAGTCGCCCGAGAAGAAGAAGGCAACACAGCCTCCGACGCCAGCATGGAAATGATCAGCACTGCCTTCTTTCAATAGCGCGCGCCATTCGCGAAAGCCGTCCTAAATTCCAGTTTCCAGTTTGGTATGCCGTATGGCAAACATGCCGCTGCAACAAAAGCTCGGAACGTAATGTCTATCGGCGAAGATAACTACATCATCAGCGCCTTGTTCACTTTTGCCGCTTTGCCCTCGTACTGCGAAACATCAACCCCACGTTCAGACAGTGCTTCGGCAAGTTCGTTTTCGCTTAGCGCCGCGATTGCTTGCTCAGTCATATTCATGAAGTTGATCCTTCGCTTGTACGGCGGGTTCGTTTCACCGAAAAAGCTGCGGTTCTGAAATTCAAAATCATTGGCGTATTTGCCCATGAAGAACGACAGAAACGTATTGATGCTTGTCCGAATGCGCGGATCTTCGGCCGTTAGGTGCGATGATGCCTCCAGCGTATCGAGCATGAGTTTGGACCACAGGTCCGCTCCTTTGTCGTTCATCAACTGCATGGCATTGTGCGTGTGATGAAAGTTCAGCCGGAATTCTGCACCGTGATAGTACGGCCCGCCGCCCATCACATCAATCCACATCGATGCTTGGGTGTTGATGTGGTGGTTTATGCCACCCACACGTTCGAAAACGGACTTGAACCAATCGGCTTGTTCAAACACCCGTTGATAGAAGCTTTGGATGATGTCTACGATTGGGTCCTGACCAAGCACCGAGTACAATTGCCAGAACTGGATCGGCTTGGACCCATCACTTGGCGCCGTCAGCGACAGGATGTCAGCCATACGATGGGCTTCCTTTGGCAAAAGTTCCTTCACCACAGCGGCCTGGATATAGTCCCGCTGAATCTTTTCGGTCATATACCCGTGTCGCGTCGGGAATTTGGGAAGATCAACATGTGCCATGGTGTTCTTTCGCGGGTTTTCTCGCCCATTTGATGAATGATGGCAGCGCGCCCAAACTGGGCATGGTGCCGAACCGATGACTTATGAAGGGTGTGCAAGACATTCAACCTTCGTGCCAAACCAGGCGGATTGCGCGAAATGCGTGAGAATTTCTCCAGATGACGGCGCGTTTCCGCCGGGATTCCACCATCTACCGTTGACATGCGACAAACATGGTGATCGAGAGCCGCCTTCTTTGGTATTGAGGTGTCATGTCGGGCTGGTTGAGAAACAAAGCCGCAGGAATAGCGGCGCGGGCAGGTTCGGGACGCACAGCGCAGGATTGGGCTGTGGCGACTATTGGGTTGTTGATCGTCTTGACGATCGTTGGCGCTGGTCTGTTGGTGAATGAATTGGTCCCCAAAAGCGCGGAAATACCGCAGTCTGATACCTTGGGTGTTGAAGTGGTGGTCTTCGTTCCGCCGCAGTCACGGCCAGCCAGTCGGCCAAATGCCGCTGTGACAGCAGGGCCGGACCAGGCTGAGACGATGGCACAGGCGCGTCCCGGCGTGTTAACGACATCGCTGCGGCCGCAGCCACGGCCCGACAACGTCGCAGGCCGGGCATCGCATCCGCTTACCAGGCCTGATGGGATCTTGGAAGATGGCCAGAATGGTGATCTGGCGGTAGCGCAGAAATGCGCGGATCCCGATGGGTCGAATATCCCCCCTCGGCGCGCAGGCGCGCCTTCGGGGAGCGAATTCATGGCCGCGCTTTCGGGCCTTGGCGGGGCCGAGCGTGATCGCCGTATTACGGCACAGGTTCTTGCCGGGAACATTCCCGACTTCATGCGAAACCTGACGCCAGTAACGCTGAAATCAGATGATACGACGGTGACGATCTGTGTCACGCCAGATTACGTGGCAATCGGCGACGATGCGGACCATGTGCGGGTACCGATGGGGCTGCCTGCGGCGGCGAAGATCGCTGACGGCCTGGGGTTCATGCTTCCAACGACGCGGATGGTCGATGCGATCTACGCCGATGCCGGGGTGCAATTGGCACCGCAGCCGATGACACCGAATTCGCAGATGACCTCGAACAATTATATCCGCCGGCATAATGCAACGATCCAGCGCCAACTGGTTGCTGCCGATGCCGAGAACGGAACCCTTACGGCCGGGCACCGCAAAGACCTGGTGCTGTCCAACCGCCTGCGCTCCAAACCGGGGCGGGTGGCAATTTATGGGTGGCATCGGATCAATGGTCGGCCGATCCAGCCGCTCAGCACGGTTCACGGACAGTATTATGCAGATTATTCGCATGGGGTGCGGCTGGTCAGCCGAACGGCCTACGTTAACGGGCGACCGGTTGAACTGAGTGATCTGCTGTCCGATGCCCGCTTTGCGGCGCTGATCAGCGATGAGGGGCCAATTCGCGCTTCGGTTCGTCTGATTGCGTCGCTGTCGAACTGATCAGCGCAGGTCTTTCACGCAGCGAAATCCCAGATGATAATTGTGGTGACTATTGGTCGCCATGACCCGTGTTCCGTGCCAGAATGGTGCCCGCCAGCGCGACCAGTGTTTGTGGGCGCGGATGGTATCCCAGATGAACCAGCTGCCCTTCATCTCGGTCACGCCCAGCTTCGTGCTGCCCCGGCTGGCCATCTGATCCTCGGCCAGCGGCAGGTTCATGTGCTCGGCGGCGTTGCCGTCCAGATCATAGACCCCAAGCGGGCTTTTGCAGGCCGGAAAACTGCCCGTTGGATAGGTGTTCGAGCCGCAACCACTGAAGCTGCCGCCATTGCATCCGGGCGATTTGGCGCTGCCGGTTGCGCAGACGCCTGGGCGCCACTTTCCTATTGAGAACTGGTCAGCCGTTGCCGCCCATTTCGCGTTGTGGGCTTTTCGAAGGCGACCGGCTGCTGCGGAAAGCCCCAGGCCACGCGCCAGATCAAATCTGTATTCTGGTGGCAAAAGGGCCCCTGCGGATGCACCTTCCCATTCATGCGCGTCGGCCATGCGCTTGCCCTCGGCTGCGCAAATCCGCGCCGCTTCGTCTGCACGGACCCAAACGACCGGGTAGGCGAGCGGGACGTTCGGATATTCAAACATGTCGATGCAGACCGTGGCATCAGATGCGGATTGGGTTGCAGGATCATAAAGCGGCGCCATGTAGCGCGCGCCGCACACCCCCTCGAACTCATCATTCCGATAGACGCTCTCACCCGAACCGCCAATTTTTGCGGCAGCCTGTTCGGGTGTAAGCGGATGGCGAGTGATTGCCGGGTTGCCCTGACCGATCACGGAAGAACCGGCGAAAACCTCCTTTATCCGCGATATCGTCGCATCGCTGAGCCCGCGCGCATGTTTCATCTGTTCAAACATGGCCGCGTTGTTTTCCGCCAGCGTCTGTGAAAACGCAGGTCCGGCCAGCGCCAGTCCGATCAACGCCGAAAAAAGTAAGCTGTGTCGCATCACTCGGGTTCTTTTCTGAGAAGATAAAGGAAGTCCCGATTGTCGGAAAATCCCACAAACCTTGGTATCCGCGTCCCGTCCCGCAACTTGGTATCAATAAGCTTCATGCCCTGGACAAGATGCTGCGCCTCGATCCCCGTGCCGTCATCGGTTTTGGCGTATAGCGCCATATAAGTGTGCTCTTGCGAGTTGATGTCCAGCTGCATGGCCATGTGGCAGCCGTAGGCCTGGAACACGCGGACAAGTGCCGAAGGCGTCGCGGCTGAGAAGTAGCCATAGATCAGGAAATCGCGGTCCTGGACGGTTCTGAGGCAGGCCCCGGACCTTAGGGTGCGAAACTCTGCATCGGCGGACCCCGACCAGTTGCCTCGACCATACTGCCGGATATGTGAATGTGGTACGATCTGGCCGGATTCCGGATCAGGATGAAGAAGGGGAAACCCGTTTTGGCGCGCATGTCGAATGTCACGCAGCGGGGGATCGTCCGCACCACCCCAGGTTTTCATGCCGATGGTCCCATCCATCAAGACATACAGCGTCGCCAGGCTGGGTTGTAATTTGCTAAGCACGACCCCGTTGGAAATGAAGCCGTAGTGGTGGCCGTTGTTGAATGTCGCGAATTCCCCGAATTTGAATGCACCGTGGTGACGTTTGAAGCCGCCAGTGAACGCGGCAGCGACGCGCCCCCAGAGTGCGGGGCTTAGCATTCCGACGCGGATAAGCGGGTCCGTCTGGTCAATTCCGTCCGGGCCGACCAGATCCCAGTTGCGCCCGCCACCGCGTGGGCGGGGTGACCAATCCACGCGCGGATGCTCGGTCCCAAGCTCGTAGCCCATTTCGAAGCGTTCAAGATCGAATGCGACAAGGTAGATGTCGGCGAGCCGCTCAACCCTGTCCAGCGCGCCAGTACCGTCTTTGGCGTTCAAAATGTCCCGGTTGATCATGCCGGGTTGCAGGACGCTGGCATAAATGTCGGGCACGTTGTTGACCGCGTACCAGCTACCGGCCTCCATCCGGCCACCGTTTGCGCCCGCCAGATCGAAGCCCATATAGGCCGCCATGACGGGGCGATGTTCCAGATTGGCTGTGCCGAGCGCGGCGACCACCTGACCGGCATCCAGTTCGCTGGACGTCTCGGCCGTCGAAAAATATGCGTCCTGGTAGAATGTGCTTTTGATCAAGCCGATGATGCTTTCACCAAACCAGACATTGTCGCGCAAAAACTCGGTGACAGCCTCGCGATTGGTGCGCGACCCCGCGACTTCGTTTCGGACGAAAACCCGGCCACCACAGATCGGCGAATAGGGAAGCCCGGTGTTGGTGGCTTGTTCAAGTTCCGGTTCGTCACCTGCCCACGGACGGCAATGAAAATCGCCAGCTTTTGCGCTGGTGACCGCCAGTTGCGGATCCGGTTCCTCGGTCAGATAGATCCTGAGTTCGTTCGGTTTGGCGCTTTCAAGGTGATAGCTGCGCCGCCTTCCTTCGGGGTCTGTCACGGTCAGAATGAACCAGGTGTTGGCGGCCGGATGCATCGAAACCAGCTGCAGCCCGACGCCGTCTGCGGATTGCCGCTTTTGACTGGTCCGGAACGGCTGCAGCGCAAGGACCGTTTTGTTTTCGACCGCCTCGTACTGATCCAGCTGGCGGGCCTGCAGATCAGGACTGATCGTCGGGGATTGAGCCTGCGTCCACGTACTGGAAAATGCAGCGATCAGCGCGGCATTCCGCAAGTTGCAGAGAAGCCTTCCAATATGTCGTTCCGGAACAGGAATGGGATTGGACCCTTCAATGACGTTCTGCCTTCAACATGCATAAGTCTAATGTTTGCACGTCGCGGTTCAATTTTTTGTGCGAGGCCAAAATGCAGCCGATGTGCGTCCATTGCCTTATGGTCAATTTGTAATCCGATGGACTGAACAGGCCAAGGATTTTGTCAACTGGTCAGTTCACGGGCTGCCGCCCGGACGTATCACGCCGTTCACTCAGCCAGGTGGCAGGCGACGAGTGCATCGCCGACCCGGCGGCTTTGCGGCCGTTCTTGCCGGCAAATATCTGTCGCGATGGGACAGCGCGGATGGAAAGCGCAGCCTTTCGGCGGGTCAATCGGATCAGGGATCTCGCCTTGTGGGGGGTCAACTTCGCGCCCGAACCCGTCCATGCGCGGCGCAGCCTCAAGAAGCATCTGGGTGTAGGGATGCTTGGGTGTCTCAAACAGCGATTTCGGATCGGCTTCTTCGACCAGACGCCCAAGGTACAGAACGCCGATCCGGTCAGCCATATGACGCACGACGGTCAGATCATGGGTGATCAACAGATAGGTCAGCCCCAGGTCGTCTTTGAGGTCGCTCATCAAATTCAGAACCTGCGCCTGCACCGAAACATCCAGCGCCGAGGTCGGCTCGTCACAGACGATCAGCCGCGGGTTGGAGGCAAGCGCACGCGCGATGCAGATACGCTGCCGCTGACCGCCAGAGAATTCATGCGGGAACTTCCCGGCGTCGCCGGGATGGAGGCCAACCTGTTCCAGCAGCCGCTCGGCCAGACCGTTCGTGTCTTCGCCCTTCGAGGCGACCGGTTCCACAATGATATCGCGCACCCGCCAGCGCGGGTTGAGCGACGCAAAGGGATCCTGAAAGATCATCTGAATGTTCGAGCGCACCGACGCGATCTTTGCGACGTCCGTTTCCGTGGCAAGGTTCACGCCCTCAATCTCGACTTCGCCCTTGGTCGGGCTCAGCAGGCCGACAAGCATCCGCCCGATGGTCGACTTTCCAGAACCGCTTTCGCCGACCAACGCATAGGTAGTGCGTTCCTCGATCTGCAGATCAACCTCGGACACAGCTGTCAGGAACGCTTTGCTTCGACGCTCGACCAATCGGTTCAGCCAGGGTTTGGAGACGTCGAAAATGCGCGTCAGCCCCTTGATCTTCACATATGCGTTCATTCTGCCGCCTCTTGCAGCAACGGATACCAACAGGCGGCGCGCCCGCCATCAATCGTGGGATGCGGGGCACTGCGGCACTTGTCCTGCGCGTAGGGGCACCGGGGATGGAAGGCGCAACCGTCAGGCATCTGGGTCAGCCGCGGCATTGAGCCGGGGATCTGGTGCAGTCGCGTCTGGCCTTGCGAGGCCAGCGGGGTCGAGGCCATGAGGCCGTCAGTATAGGGGTGCTGCGGACGCGTCAGAACATCGCGCACCGTGTCCAGTTCCGCCAGACGCCCCGCATACATGACGGCGACACGGTCCGCCGCCTCGGCAATCACGCCCATATCGTGGGTGATCAGCATCACGGCGGTGCCGCGATCCCGGCACAGGCTGCGCAACAGCGCAATGATTTGCGCCTGAACGGAGACATCGAGCGCGGTCGTCGGTTCATCGGCGATTACCAGGCTCGGTTCCGCGCAAAGGGCCAGGGCGATCACGACACGCTGACGCATCCCGCCAGAGAATTCGTGCGGATAGCTGTCGATCCGGTCGGCGGCACCGGGGATGCCGACCTCGTCCAGTGCGGCAATGGCGCGTTTTTCCGCCTCGCGCCGCCCGATGGGCAGATGCGTCTGTATCGTCTCGCTCAGCTGGTCGCCGATGGTCAGCAGCGGGTTGAGCGAGGTCAGCGGATCCTGAAACACCATGCCGATGTCCTTGCCGCGCAGACGCCGCATCGCCTCACCCTGCAAGTGGTCGATCCGTTTGCCGTTCAGCCAGATCTCACCGCCGGAAATATGCGCAGGCGGGCTGAGCAAACCAATCACCGCATTCCCGGCCATCGACTTACCCGCGCCGCTTTCCCCAACAACGCCGAGGATTTCGCCCTTGCTGATGTCATAGCTGACGCCGTCAACCGGTTTCACAATCCCAGCACGAGTGGGGATCTCGACCGACAGGTCGCGGACAGAGAGGACGGGTTCGCTCACCGCAGCCTCGGGTTCAATGCGTCCCGCAGCCAGTCGCCTAGCAGGTTCACTGACAGAGCCAGCGCCAGAAGTGTGCCTGCCGGGAAGAACAGGATCCACCACTCACCCGAGAACAGGAAGCCCTGACCGATGCGGATCAGCGTGCCGAGCGATGGCTGCGTGGGTGGCGCGCCGACGCCAAGGAACGACAGCGTCGCTTCGGCAATGATCGCAAGCGCGAGTGAGATCGTGGCGATCACCAGCACTGGCGACAGGGAGTTGGGCAGGATGTGCTTGATCATGATCGCCCAGGGGCTGCGCCCGATCAGGCGGGCGGCGGCGACGTAGTCCTTGTTGCGCTCGACCAAAGTCGCGCCGCGCACAACGCGGGCGAATTGCACCCAGTCGGACAGGCCGATCGCCAGGATCAGCACCCAGATCGCCATCTGGTCGCGGTATTCAACCGGAGTTATACCCTTGGCGACGCCAAAGATCAGCATCGCGACCAGGATCGAGGGGAATGTCAGCTGCACGTCTGCAACACGCATGATGATCGTTTCCGTCCAGCCACCGAAATAGCCCGAGAGCAGCCCCAGCGTGATCCCGATCACCATCGCCAGCAGCACCGCCGCCGCGCCGACGAACAGGGATATCCGCATGCCATAGAGGATCGTCGAGTAGAGGTCGCGCCCCTGATCATCCGTGCCAAGGATGAAACTGTTGCCGGTAAAGGCGTTGGGTTCCATCGGCGGCGTGAAGCCGTCCATCAGGTTCAGGCTGGCCGGGTCGAACGGGTTCGTCGTGGCGATCAGCGGCGCACAGACCGCCGACAGCACAAGAATACAGACCACAGTGAAAGAGATGATCGCGACCGGCGAGCGTTTGAACGCATAGAAGAAATCGCTTTCGCGGAAACTCTGCCAGCGGCTTTTTTCTTTGGCAACCGTGGGCGTCGGGGCGGGCGTGTCAGTCATCAATGCGCCCCCGTCCGGTCGGCGCGCAGGCGCGGGTCAATGAAGACATAAAGGATATCGACAATCAGGTTGATGCCGACAAACATGACCGAGATCAGCATCAGATAGGCGGCCATCACCGGGATATCGACGAACTGGATCGCGTTGATGAACAGCAGGCCCACTCCAGGCCACTGGAACACCGTTTCGGTAATAATGGCGAATGCAATGATCGCGCCCAGTTGCAGGCCGATGACGGTGACGACCGGCACCATGGTGTTTTTCAGCGCGTGGCGGAAGTTGACGGCGCGGTCCTTAAGCCCGCGCGCACGCGCGAAGCGGATGTAATCCTGACGCAGCACCTCCAGCATCTCGGAGCGCACCAGCCGCATGATCAGTGTCATCTGATAAAGGCCAAGCGTGATCGCTGGCAGGATCAGGGCCTTCAACCCGCTTTCCGTCAGGATCCCCGTGCTCCACCAATTGCCCAGTTTGACCACCTCTCCGCGCCCGAAGGACGGAAGCCATCCCAGTTCGACCGAAAACAGATAGATCAGCAGAATGCCGATCAGGAAGGTCGGCAGGGAAACCCCGATGAGCGAGGTCGCCATGATGATGTTGGCCGCCACCCCTTGGCGTCGGATCGCGGTGAACACGCCCAACGCGATACCGAACAGGATCGCAAGAACGCCGGACACTGCCGCCAGCTCTAAAGTCGCAGGGGCACGTTCCAGCAGAATTTCAGACACCGGACGCCCCTGCCGATAGCTGACACCGAAATTGCCCTGCACGGCGTTTTCAAGAAATCGGTAATACTGAACCGGGAAGGGTTGATCGAGGCCAAGCTGCGCGCGCAACCGTTCAACATCTTCGATCGTGCGTTCCTGGCCCAACATGTTGTCGATCGGGTCGCCGACGAAATGGAACATCGAGAACGCGACCAGCCCCACGATCAGCAGGACCAGAAGCGATTGGCCGATGCGCCTGATAATGAAGGCCGCCATATGGTGCGAGTATCCCCTTTGCCCGGGTGCGTCCCGGCGTCTTTTGTTCTATCGGGTGCGGCCCCGGTTCACCACCGGGGCCGCACCGGTTTTCCTTAGCAGATTAGTTGACCGTCACCCAGCGCAGGATGAAAAAATTGTCCGGACGCTGCGTCAGGTCGATATTGCTGCGCGTGCCCCAGACCAGAGGCTGCACATAAAGCGGCACATAGGCAACTTCGTCTTGAAGTATCTTGTGGGCCTCATCCACCATCGCCTGGCGCTTCGCAGGATCAATCTCGGACTGGATCATCGGCAACAGCTCATCGACGCGGGCGTTCGAATAGCCACCGAAGTTCCACGAGCCCAGCTTCTTTTCCGAATTCGGCGTTGAGGCGAGGAATCGGATCGGATGTTCGGCATCGAACGTGCCGGGCGACCAGCCCAGCAGGTACATGTCGAAGTTGTCCTCGCGCAGTTCCGGCCAGTAGTTCTGCACCGGCATCGCGTCCAGCGTCGCGTTGATCCCGACTTGCGCCAGCATGCCGGTGATTGCCTGACACACCGCCTCGTCATTCAGATAGCGGTTGTTGGGGCATTTCAGACCGAAGGAGAAGCCGTCGGCATAACCTGCCTCGGCCAGCAGGGCGCGCGCTGCATCCGGGTCATAGGCCGGGCGCGCCGCAAGCCCGGTGGAATAGCCGTTCATCGCGGGCGAAACCAGCTGGCTCACCTCCTCGGCATTGCCACGCATAATGGTTTGCAGGATCGCCGGGACGTTGACCGCATGAGCCACGGCCTGACGGACACGGGCGTCTGCGAATGGATTGGCGTCGCTGGTTTCGGAGGAATACTTCAGCGCCTCGGCCTCATGCGGGAAGCCGAGCATGATGACGCGGGCCTCGATGCCCTGGATCACCTTGACGTCTGCGTTGCCTTGAAGCCGCGCGACATCCTGGATCGGCACCGGGTTGATGAAATCAACGTCGCCTGACAGCAGGGCTGCCAATGCGGTCGCCGGGTTCTGGATCGGCGTTAGTTCGGCGCGGGTGATGTTGTGTTCGGCCTCGCCCCACCAGCCGGTGTGCGGTTCCAGCACGGTGCGCAAACCGGGTTCGCGCGCGGTCACCTTGAAGGCGCCGGTGCCGTTGGTGTTGATGGTGGCGAAATTTCCGGCTTCCTTGTCGGGCAGCGCGGCATTGTTCGCTTCGGCCCAGCCGCTGTCCATGATCATCCAGTTGGCGATGCTGCTTGGGAACAGCGGGTTCGGGGCCGATGTCATGAAATCGACCGTGACATCATCGACCTTGATGACCTCGCTAACCGGGGCGAACCAGCTGCGGGTGTCGGAGGCTTCGTCCGAGGCCCGCTGGTACGAAAAGATCACGTCGTCCGCGTTGAAATCCGCTCCGTCATGGAAGGTCACACCTTCGCGCAGGGTGAAGCGCCATCCTTCGCCTTCGCCAATCGGTTCCCAAGCGGTGGCAAGCGCGGGTTCGACACCCATGTCCTTTCCACGCCGCACCAGGCCTTCATAGACGTTGTTGAGGAAGCCCAGAACAGGCGATGAATTGACCGCATGCGGGTCCATCGTCTGCGGGTCGGTGGTGACCGCCCATTTGAAATCTTCGGCGAGTGCGGGCGCAGCAAACGCCACCCCCAGCGCAATGGCGCATAACGTGCGTGACATCAGAGTTTCTCCCGTGTTGGTATCGCCCGAGCTTAACACACCCGGGGCCGGGGTCCATTCACAAGCAGATGTGTGTGGGTGGAGGGCTGCGTTGAGCACAAACTGGGCATCCTGCCTTAGGCCTGTGGGGTGATTAGGGCAAAGGATAGCGCAGGACCTTTATGACATCGTCCCCTCTGCGCGCAAATCGCACTTCGCGACGGGTCATGACCTGACCGTCGAAAGGCGACACAATTTCATGACGTGAAACTGCCGCCTCGGACAAAACAACGACAAGCCGTTGCCCTTCTTTCACCCAGTCGCCAACTTCAACGTCGTAAAGGATTGCGCCTGGTTCCGGTGTTGTAATCAAGTATGCTTCGTCAACGTCGCCAATAATGAATTCTATCGGCGAGATAGCAGGAAGATCATCGTTAATGGTGCCGATTTCCACCAGATAACGATAAAGTCCATTGGCGTCCTGTTCGGCTAAATCGGGCGCAACATCCAACATTCCGCGCAATTCGATAGTTGCACCAAATCGCATGTCGTTCTTGCGTTTCTGTGCGGCCCACCGAGCACCTACCGCGAGATCGAAAGAGATTGGGTCATCGCTAGCATCTGTAAGTATCACTGAAGCTTGCATGGCGCGGGCAAGCCGCCGTCCTTCATCAATTTGCGTCTCAGAAACATACAAGTAGACTGGCCCTTCGTCGTCACAGTGCAGGTCAAGAACCACATCTGCCTGCTCCGCCATTTCCAAAAGTGCCGCTTTCAATCGTTCAGAAACAGGCTTTCCAGTCAACGCGTCCGCACGTTTTGCCGGAAAAGAACGATTGAAATTGGTTCGGGTGTTGGCATCAAATCGGCCCAGAGTTTGACCGTACACCCCTTGCATTAGACCGATCGGATTGGCGTGCGGGACCAAAGTTATGTTCCCAACCAACTTACCGCCTGCTTCGGCCTCCTCAAGGCGCGGGATCAAGCGATCCATTGCCACTGTTCCTGGAAATTCCTGCGAATGGAGTGCGGCCTGCATGTAAACTGCCGGGCCACTGCCAGAACCAAGAAAACGAAATGTCCGCAGACAAATGTCCTGGCCAGGAGTATCCGAAGACAGAGTGATAAGTTCAGTTTTCATGGAGTTAGCTATACGCTTGTCGGGATGGACTGCCAAATGTTATGGTGCAGCCATTGCCCCATCTGATCAGGGCCCGCTTAGTCCCGCACAGCCGACAAACCTTTCGCCTCACAAACCTCGCCCATGAAAAAGGCGGCCCCGATGTGGGGCCGCCTTCCTATCCGATGGCCAAGTGGCCTCAGTTCATGGTGATGTATTTCACCTTGGGCTGATCTTCCGGATCAACCTCGATGCCTACGCCTTCGGCCATGCCCCAGTTCAGAACCTGGTGGTGGATCGGGATATACAGCGCCTCGTCCTGCACCACGCGCCAGATGGCGGCGATGTCGGCGTTGCGTGCGTCCAGATCGGTGTTCGAGGCCAGCGATTTGATCTTGGCGTCAAGCTCATCATTGTCGAACCCGGTGCCGTTCCAGGTGCCGATGTCGCTTTCACGACCGTGGACCAGGAAGTTGAAGATGTATTCCGAATCGTAGGTCGGAACACCCCAGCCCAGCATGTAGAAGTCGGTCTTCCCATCGGTGATCTTCGGGAAGTGCTGCGCCTTGGGGATCGCATCCAGGTTCACCGTGATGCCGATCTGACCCAGCATCCCGACAGCCGCCTGACAGATGCCTTCGTCGTTGATGTAGCGGTCGTTCGGGCAGTCCAGACGGATCGAGAATCCGTCGCCATACCCGGCCTCGGCCATCAGGGCTTTGGCGCCTTCGACATCGGTAACGCTTTCAGCGTCCATCTCGGCCGTCCAGCCGTTGACGAAGGGCGGTGCGATCATGCCCGCAGGTTCGGACTGGCCACGCATCACGACCTGACGGATCGCGTCACGATTGATCGCCATCGACATCGCCTTCCTGACGCGCACGTCTGCCAGAGGGTTCTTGCCCTCGACATTATCCGCTTCCAGATCGTCCGCGCCCTGGTTCATCCCGAAAAAGATGACCCGGTTCTGTGGCGCCTGTTTGACCACCAGACCGTCGGCGTTGTTCACCCGCTCTAGGTCTTGCACTGGCATGTCCTGAAGGAAGTTCACCTCGCCCGACAGCATCGCAGCCACGCGCGTCGCGGCGTTCTGGATCGGGGTATAGACGATTTCGGTCACTTCCATCGGGAACTGATCGCGGCCCCAATAGTCGTCGTTGCGCGCCATGACGGTTTTAACGTCCGGTTCACGGCTGACCAGCTTGTAAGGGCCGGTGCCGTTGGTGTTGGTGGTGGCGAAGGTGATCTCTCCGCCCTCAAAGTCCTGCACGTTGACGGTGTTGTTCGCCTCGGTCCAGTCTTTGTCCATCACGAACAGGTTCGTCAGGTTGCTGGGCAGGATCGGGTTCGGCCCGTCGGTCACGATTTCGACGGTGAAGTCATCGACCGCGCGCACCTCGGTGATCGAACCGATCAGTTCCTTCATGTCCGAGTTCGGCTGCTGGGCACGCTCAAAGCTGAACACCACGTCTTCGGCGGTGAAATCAGCGCCGTCGTGGAATTTCACACCCTGACGCAGGTTGAAGACCCAGACATTCGGGTCGTCAGCACTGGGTGCCCATTCGGTCGCCAACGCGGGTTCGAAGGCCCCGGTTGTGTCACGAATGATCAGCGGCTCATACATCTGGTGGCGGATCGTGTGGCTTGGACCCTCGTTCTGAGAATGCGGATCAAGCGTCAGCGCATCCCCGGCGCGCGCCCAACGCAGCGTTTCGGCGCTGACGGGTAAGGCGGTCGAGGCGATGAGAGAGGTCAGCAATACTTTGACAGCGGTGCTCATATGTTTTCCCTGTTTTTTGTGTTGATGGCTGAGTGTCCGCCAAAATTCATCGAAAAACAAGGTTTTCGCAGCGTTAGAACAAGTGCCATATTGGCGTTGCAGGCTGGCAAGGGCCGGTGGCTCATGGCGTGGATACTTCACCAGTTCTGTCACGCCGACGGGTTTGGTGCCTTCGATACCCCAGAGCTGGCTCAGTGTTGCGGTCAGACGTCCGGCGATCCGAATTGCAGCCTTTCGCATGCCCCCAAGTCTCGGCCCCACAGCTGCAATGCCAAAGCCATCTTTCACCCGCACTGGCATCGTGCGACTGTAGTAGTGAAGCGCCCATTCACACCGATGTTCGGTTTTGCTGCAAATTTGCGGTTCGAAATTTTCAATATTCAGAACCCAAACACCTACTGGAAAATCATTCAATTCTCCTGGCCATCGGCCTTCCGATCGTTGCAATTCACACTAATCGCTTTGCATGGTCAGTGCACTAATTGCGTTTTGGATATCATTCGGCCCGACAACAACAGAAGACTTATTTGGGCCCGGGTCGCCAACATATGAGGTTTTTAGTTTGGCCGCTTCGCATAGGGCGACACCCGCCGCTATGTCCCAAAACCCAACATTACCTTCGGCATAGCCTGCCATTTCGCCCGATGCGGTTAATGCCAAAGAGGTCGCGCATGAGCCAAGCGAAACACCCATAAGACCATTTGGCTTCAGCTCTGCCTCGATAAGCTCTCTGTACCGTGTGGGCCAAAACGCGTTCGCGCCGATTCCAAAGACAAGCGATGCGCCGCCAGCCGTTCCAGAATGTTGTCCGAATTCGCGCAATGGAACATCTCGTCCACCAATCAAACGGCGCTTTAACATCGGGATCGCAACCGCGCCAAGGGTTGGGTGGCCATCTTCGACATAGGCAATTGAAATGGCCCAAAGCGGTATGCCAGACAGGAAATTGCTTGTCCCGTCGATGGGGTCGACCAGCCAATATGCTGAACCCGCCCGTCCGCCCAATTCTTCGCCGACAATCGGTTCATTTGGGTAACGACCTGCAATTACATCCCGAATGCGGCTTTCAACCGAGCGATCCGCTTCTGACACAAAATCAGCCGGAGACTTGTTAAATCGCGCCAATTCGGAACGTTGCGAAAAGTACTGCAGCGCAAGTTTTTCGGCCGCAATAATGACGGTTTCAAGTGTCCTGGCCCGATCACCTGCCTGTTCGGTTTTTTCAGTGGCTGTATCAACTGTCATCGCCGATCCATCCGAAACCCGTTTTCGCGCAACCAACCCAGCAAATACTCTGGCTCATCGGATTGGATGACTGTTGCGCCATGTGCGATCCAGAACGAATAGACACTGTCCGGGGCGATCCGCGCCAGTTGGCAATCGCGCCTGCCGTTCCATTGCGTGTCCGGAATTGCGGGATCCACGTAAAGCGTATTGATAAATTGACGCACGTTATGCGCGTCAGCGATCTGACGCGCCTCGATTGAAAAAAGCGGTCCACCGTCCGGGGTCAGACCCAATCTGCCAAACGCCGGAAATCCCTCTGGTCCCGGCGGGCATTCAACTACGCACTCGACGCAGGAAATCGGCAGCGTTTCACAAACGTGCCGTAATGCACTTATCCCATCAATCTGGTCAATCAGGATCGGGATGTAGTTGATAGGGTCTGGTGTGCGAGCAAGAATATCCGCGACCCTGTCGAATTCGGCTGCACCACGTGAATTGGTCTTTACGGTCACCTGCTGTGACACGCCCGCAAGTTTTGCAATCTCGGCAACCGACGGTATGGCCGAGATTCCGGTCTTACACTCAACATTAATCATCATTTCGGGGCCAAGCGCGAGGAAGACCTCTTCCAGGGTCGGGAGATGCGCTTCAAACGGGCGACCGGTTCCGGGATGGATCAGCTTCAAGTCTGTTAGTTCGCTGTATCTTCTTGCCGCAATCTCACCCGATCCTGTTGTTGTGCGGTCCAAGGTGGTGTCGTGCATAACCACGGCGGTGCCATCAGATGTGAAATGCACGTCAACCTCGACCATGTCGCAACCAAGTTCACGGGCCCTGACGATTGACGGCACGGAATTCTCGGCCTCAACGACATGATTGTCCTTGATGAATGCGCCGCGATGGGCTGTCACAAAAACCTCTCCGCGGGTTCCCGAAACATCCCTGAATCGATCGGGCAGCGAACGATGGCGTGGCAATGTCATTAATTCGATCCTTAGCGGCTGTCGGACCGTCCCAAACCATAACGGTCTGCGACTGAGATGATGAAATAGGAAAAGACCATGATCAGCGTCATGTAGACGAGGTTTATCGCCGCTTGTTCCGGGTTCGTTGATCTGGCGCCTTCAAACAGCGCGATAGAAAGTGGTTTGTTGTTCACGTTGAACAGGAAAGCTGACATCGAATATTCGCTTAGAATTGTGTTGATATTCATGCCTGCCACTAAAACGATGACTGGCGTAATCGCGGGCAATGTGACGCGCATGAACCGATAGAAAGGGGATGCGCCCAGGGCGCGCGCAGCCTCCAGCTGATATGGATCCAGCGAATAAAACGCAGCGCGCAAAACCCGGATCATCAACGGGATAACGACAATCGCATAGCCAATCGGAAGTATCCAAAAGCTGCCCAATAGTGTCTGGTTTCCCAGCAAGACACTTGGCGTTGCAAAGGCCGTAATCAGGCCGATTGCGATAAAGGGCGCGGGCAACACCCATGGCAACATGAATGTCAAATCAAGCCCGGTGGTGAAGCGGTTTTTGTAACGGTTGGCCAGAATGACAACAAACAGGCTGATGGCCAAACCCAAAGAGACAGCGATGCCCCCCATCAAAAGGCTGTTTTTCAATGGTGTGAAAGCATCCCCACCTGAAAACACCGCGATGTAGTTCGTAAGGCTCAATGAGGATGGAATTACCTCTGCAATGATCGACTTGGCCGGAGCGAAGGAAAATATCATCACAAGCACGACAGGAAGCAATTGTATCAGTGCAACAAGATATGCCGCAGCGTGGGTTACCAGGTTGATGATCGGATTGCTAAGCACGATGCGCTGGATGGGAACGGGCGTCTTCGCCCCACCGCCATAACTGCCGCGTTTTTCGATGCGTTGCATCAACAGAATGCAAAGAATGACAACAATGCCCAGGCCAATCGACAGCATCGCCGCCATGTCGGGCCTGCGCAGGCTGTTCAGGGTCAGGATAAGTTCGGCAACCATATCAAACCGCCGCCCCCCAAGCACCGCTGGTATGGCGAAAGAGCCCAGCGATTTGTAGGCGACAAGCAAGGACGTCGCAAAAATAGTCGGCAACAAAAGTGGCAGCACAACGCTGACAAAGGCCCGCATATTACTGGCCCCCAGACTGCGTGCCGCTTCGACCAGTGAATAATCCACTCGTCGAATAGCCGCCCTTAGGAACAGATAATGAAAGCTGGTCAAAAGGAACGTATGGGCAAAGATCACTGCAAAGATACCACTAAACCAGTCGTTGGGCAGAGCGGGGAAAAACGATTGAATAACGCGGGTCAGCACGCCCGTTTGCCCGTATGTGAAATTATAGCCCGTGGCCGCCACAACGGACACGAAGACCAGCGGCATAGCATAAGCCACTTTCAGGATGCGCCGACCCCGAACTGAAAGATATTCAAGAACAGCAACCTGGAAAATGCCCACGATGTTGACCGTGACAACACTGAACACGGTGACGATAATCGTATTAGTGATCGCGCCCCTGACGCGGTTTGATCCGGCAAGCTCGCTCGCAGACTTAAAACTTACGGTCCCATCAGCGACAAACGCATTGGTCAGGACGGCAAAGATTGGAGTGTAAATAAAGCTGACAGCGACCCATAGGATCAAGGCAATGCCGAGGTAGTAAAGGCTCTTTTGGACGCTATGACTGGACATCTTCATCAGCCCCAATGTCAAACAGTTGGATCTTTTCGGGGTTCACATCCATTTTGATTTCTTGTCCGACTGACAATTTGTTCAACGCATCCGTCCCAGTGACCAAAACGCGCAGGATCTCGCCCTGAAACTGAACGTCAACGAAACTGGTGGGCCCGAGAAAATCAATATCCCTGACGATGACCGGCAAAGCGCCATGGTCAGACAGTCTGATTTCTTCCGGTCTGATGTAGGCCAAACCTTTGTTTTTCAACCCCAAAGCGGCTTTTAGTTCAGGGCTCATTTTGTTGGACGCACCAACGAATTCACACACAAACGGGGTTGCCGGGCGTGAATAGATATCATCTGATGTGCCGATCTGATCTGCATTTCCTTTGTTGAAGACAAGTAGGCGATCTGACATCGAAAGCGCTTCGTCCTGATCATGTGTGACAAATACGGCGGTAAAATCTAACTCGCGTTGCAAACGTTTGATTTCTTTTCGCATATCGTCGCGAACCCGCGCGTCAAGGTTTGAAAGGGGTTCGTCAAACAGCAAAACCTGCGTCCCCATCACCAATGACCGGGCAATTGCGACCCGTTGTTGTTGTCCCCCGGACAGCGCATCTGGTTTCTTGCCCGCATGTTCCGCAATGCCCGTTGCTTCAAGTATGCGGCCCACGCGTGCCTTAATCTCGTTTGATTTTTTCTTTGCAACTTTCAGGCCAAACGCCACGTTGTCACGCACGGTCATATGCGGAAATAGTGCATAATTTTGAAAGACGATGCCAACATCGCGTTGCTCGGCCGGCTGGTGGGTCACATCCTGACCATCCAGGATGATCTTGCCCGATTTCGCATTTACGAACCCCGCAATGGACCGCAACACCGTTGTCTTGCCGCATCCCGACGGGCCCAAAAGCGTAAAAAACTCACCCTTCTCGATATCAAGCGAAAGGTCAGGAACAACTTCGACCTCACCGTAACAAATCTGAAGGTTTTGAAGTGAGATCATAGGCATGCGTTGGTCTTTCAAGAAACGGCCGGTCGTTAGGGGCTAGGGAACGACCGGCTGCTGGCATCAATCAACTATTTGATCTCAAGTTCAATGCGTTGCATCCAACCGTCGATCTGGGGCGCGATAGCATCCCAATTGATGTCCTGAGGCGATAGCAGCGTCGCATTTGCCTGAACCGCCTCGGGTGCGCCTGAAATTGCGTCGGGGTGCACTGGCACCTGACCAAATTCCTCGGCATAGGCGATCATGAACTCGGGAGAACCAAACCAATCGACAAAGGCTTTGGATTGATCGAGTTGATCCGTGCCCGCCATGATCGCGATCCCTTCTGCGATGAATGGGGTCCCCCCCTCGGTGTCAATCATAACGGCATTATATCCAACGGTTTCCGCCTGGCGCCCGACACCGCCGAACCAATTCAGATCAAGCACTGCTTCACCATTGAGATAGGCGGCCGTCTTAGCGTCGCCACCGTCCACGACGATAGCGTTGTCGTAAAAGTCCTGCATGAAGTCCCAGCCTTCATCCGAGATTACGCCCTCATCATCCGCAAACCGAACGAGAATACCAACAAGGAAGGATTTTGTCGTTTGCCAGGCCGTAGAGCCAACGACATATCTGCCGGAATATTCGGGTTTGGTCAGGTCCAGCCAACTGGTTGGTGCTTCTTCAGCACTCATCACGTCGGCATTGTACGCCAGGACAATCGGAGTCTGCCAAAATTTGTAGACCATGTTGTCCGCATCATCCCGGTAAACCGCAGGCAAGCCGTCGGCCCAGGACGGGATATGGGCCTGGAACAGCCCTTCGGTTTTCAAAGTTGCCATTGCCGCGTCAATCAGGCCAAGAACAACATCTGCCTGCGGGTTGGCCCGTTCCGCGAGGATGCGATCAAACAACTCGCCGCCACCGGCAGACAAAATCTCTATGTCGTGCCCCGCGGCTTCGGCCTGGGCTTCGATCCAGACGCCACGCTCCTCGCCTTGTGGTGTGTAGACTGTGATTGGGTCAGCAAACGCGGTTGTTGCAGCAGAAAGCGCAAACGCGCTTAAGAGCAATGTTGCCTTCAAGGTTGTGACAGTCATGATGAACTCCTCCATTAATCTCAGGTGAAGACATGATGTTCACATCAAGCACATGCCTCCTTGATCACATCAAACTAATTAAATTACATTCTGTAAAGTAAAATAATATGTCATACTCCGCTGAAGTGAGGTCAGATCGAGCAAGCACGTGACTCCTATAGAAAAACCCCTATCCCTCAACGAACGGAGACTTATCGAGCTCGTCTTTCGCAATGGAGAAATGGCCCGAATCGACCTGACAAACGCGACCGATATGACCGGGGCGAGTGTTACACGGCTGACAGCCGGTCTTGAAGACATCGGACTGTTAGAGCAAAAAATCGACAAGTCCGGCGCGCGCGGCCAACCCAAAAAATTGTTGTCAATCCGCCGGGCCGCTTTCCGTGCTGTTGGAATTTACCTCTACCTTGATCGCATGGTGGGCGTGCTTATCGACTTTACTGGCCGCGTGTTGGGAGAATCCTCAAGTCGCGTCACATGCAGATCAGCGGACGGTATTATGCAAGCCGCACAACGCCTTTCAGACAAACTGATCAATGCAACACAAACCGAACCACAAAGCTTTCTGGGTATCGGAATCTCGGTTCCGGGCAACTTTGGTTCTTATGGCAGCTTGCTGCACGCCCACAGCGCCTTCAAGGAGCTTGAGGGATATCAGATTCAGATACCCGACAGTTCTTTGGAAGGGGCGAACATTCATATCGAAAATGACGGCACTGCGGCCGCGCTTGGTGAATATCTTTTTGGCCGCCGCGAAAAGCGCGACCCGCTGTTCCTTATCCACATCGGCTATGGTCTTGGGGGTGGCGCGGTCCTTGGCGGGCGCCCCTATCGCGGGATGAATGGCAACGCATGCTTGCCCGGCGCGCTTTTTCCATACGATCAACCCAGACCAACACTTCAGGATCTGCAAGAAAATTTAGAAGCCGGTGGCTACTCAATTGACGATATCAGAAGTTCGGATGCGGAACATCAGCTTTCCAACCCCGTCGTCGCAGAATGGATTGTTCGCGCCAGTGAACAGATGAGGTTTGCTATTCAGGTCACAAGCGGAATGTTTGATCCGGAAATGATCGTCCTTGGTGGCGCACTCCCTATGCCGATTACGGAAAAGCTTGTTGGTACAATCAACCAATCCCCGCTTCCGCCACCGTCGCGCGGCCTGGCCACAGCGCCAGTCGTCGCCACAAGATTGGGGGAACTGAACGGCCCAATCGGCGCCGCGAGCATTCCATTTTTCAGGACATTCTTCCCTGGATCATCAGCTGAGCGAGGGAATGCCTACTTAGACGGCAGAAGTTCCTGAGCCTTTCTGATGTTGTTGACCCAAAACGCGAGCCGTTGGAAATCCTTTGATGTCGATCTGTAAGGCGTAGTTTCGGCAGGCTCATCAACCAACAATCAGCCCGGACTTCTGCGACCAGCGCCTTGCGTTTCAGCCTCTCCGCCCGATCCCATGTCGCACCCAATGCCATAAAAAGTTCATTCTCCTTCAACAGGTCAAAAGTAACGGCAGGAGGATCGCTTACGTTTTTGCGCCCTGCGCCCTCATGCACGCAATCCCGTTCAACCGGGCTTTAGACATCGCGGCGACCGCGCGGGTGCAGCGAATGGCCGGGTCGGTGAAGCCGCGCTGAAGCATGGCCAGACACTACGAATGACTGGATTGGGCCGTCCGCTATGCCCATTCAGGCTCAGACCGATCGGATTCTGCGACGCATCCGAGCTCCGCAATCAGCCCTTCACAGACATCTGTCGAGCCTCAACAAATCTCCGGTATTGCAATATCTGCACCCATCAAATGGGTCCTCTAATGGCGAAAAATGCCCGCGGGGGCCGGTATTTGGACTGACCGCTGCCGTCATCCAGCCACTGCGGAACTGCGTTTCTCGACCCAACATCGATTTGCCAAAAAAGAAACGACCTTTTCCGTCATCAGAATCAGAATGATCTACTGCACAATGATCTCTGGTCCCATGAAAGTGTTTGGCAGGAATGTCGATATCCAGGGCACGTATGTCACGATGATCAGAAAGACGAAGAGCACCGCGAGGAATGGCAGAGCTGCGCGCACGACCGACATCATTGGCATGCCGGCAACGCCAGAGGTTACGAATAGGTTTAGCCCCACCGGTGGCGTGATCATCCCGATCTCCATATTCACGACCATAATGATGCCCAGGTGAATGGGGTCGATGCCAAGCTCGATGGCGATCGGGAAGACCAGGGGTGCCACGATGACAAGCAGGCCCGAAGGCTCCATGAACTGACCACCGATCAAGAGGATGATGTTCACGACAATCAGGAACATCACCGGGCCGAAGCCCGCATCCAGCATGGCACCGGCGACCTTTTGCGGAATCTGCTCGTCGGTCAGAACATGTTTCAGGATCAAGGCATTGGCGATAACGAACAGAAGTGTCACCGTCAGTTTGCCCGCATCGAACAGTGTGCGCTGCGTGTCGGGGTGCACAACCGCCGTGAACAGCGCCCAGGGTTTGTGTCGCAGGGGCGTCGGATCGCCCAGCGGTGCGTCCGTGACCATTGCGGCTGACAGGCTTTGGGCCCGTGGCGCGGCGAGCGGTCCCATGTCTTTGTAGATGAACGTTGCGATGAAAAACGCATAGATCGCAGCAACGGCCGCGGCTTCGGTCGGCGTAAAGATGCCGCCATATATGCCGCCCAGAATGATGACGATCAGGAACAGGCCCCAACCTGCCTCGCGTCCGGAAGCAAAGATTTCGCCCCAGCCTTTCCATTCGCCCTTGGGCAGGTTCTTGACCCGGGCGATCACATAGATCGTGACCATCAGCATGAACCCGGCCAGCAGTCCGGGAATGACCCCGGCCAGGAACATCCGCCCAACCGACACCTCAACCGAGGCCGCATAGACCACCATGACGATCGAGGGTGGGATCAGGATGCCAAGCGTGCCTGCGTTACAGATCACGCCCGCCGCGAATTCCTTGGAATAGCCGACCTGACGCATCCCCGCGATAACAATCGTGCCGATGGCGACCACCGTGGCCGGGGATGACCCGGAAAGTGCTGCAAAAAGCATGCAGGCGAAGACCCCCGCAATCGCCAGCCCGCCCGGGAAATGCCCGACACAGGCGATGGAAAACCGGATGATCCGCCGCGCCACACCCCCGGTTGTCATGAAGGACGAGGCCAGAATGAAGAACGGAATGGCAAGCAGCGTGAAGTGACCCTCAAAAGCCGCGAAAAGCGTTTGCGCCACCGATGCAAGTGAACTGTCCGAGAACCACAGCAGGAACAGGACCGACGACATGCCAAGCGACACTGCAATCGGCACCCCGATCAGCAGAAAGCCAATAACCATTGCAAACAGCAGGACAACTTCCATCAGTTCGCCTCCGTGGATTTGGCGCGAACTTCGGCCAGTTCTTCTTCAACTTCATGGCTGGCGACCAGCCGATCGGACGCGCCGGTCCAGATACGCCAGGTCGCCTGGACAAAGCGGAACAGCAGCAGCGCTGAGGACAGCGGCAGGATGAAATAAGGGATGAAACGCGGTATCTTTTCATAGGCTTCGCCTTGGTTGAAGATGTCCTTCAACCAGGCAAACGCCGCAGGCATGGGAATGTCGTTGGTCTCGTACCAGCCCTTTTCGCGGAAGCTTTCTTCGAAGCCCAACGGGAACCAGCGCCCTTCAGTGGCGGGCAGATTGGCGAAGTTTGCCCAATAGTCCCAGGACCCTTTGAGCATCAGAAGCGTGAACGCCAGGCAGATCGCGGCAGAAGTCAGCGCCATGATGCGTCGCGGTCCAGGCGCCAGCATTTCCACCACCAGATCGACGCCCAGATGTGCGGATTTCTTCACCGCGTAGGAGGCTCCCAGCAAGACAAGCCACCCAAACAGGAAGACCGTCGTCTCAAGCGCCCAGAGGATGTTTGAATTGAACCCATAGCGCGCAACGACATTGGCGAAGGTCAGCGCCGTCATGAGCCCAAGGATCAATGCGATCAATTTCTCTTCGACACGATCAGAGAATGAGTTCTGGCTGTCCATCTTTCGCCCCTTTGAAGACGGTAAAACGCCGTGGCGGCAGGCCAATTGGCCCGCCGCAGTCTTTGCCAATTGGATCAGAATCCGGCGCTGATTTGGGCCGCTGCGTCAATCGAATCCTGGCCAATGTCGCCCGCAAACTGATCCCAGACCGGGCGCATAGCCTCGACCCAGGCCTGCCGCTCGCCATCGGACAGGGTGCGGATTTTGCCACCTGCATCGAGGATAGCCTGACGGTTCGCCTGATTGACGGCATAGGATTCGGCGTTCCGAGTCTCGGTCACTTCTTGCAGGATGGTCAGGAACTGATCACGCACGTCCGCGTCCAGGCTGTCCAGCCAGTCGACCGATGTCACCACCAGATAGTCGATGATACCGTGATTGGTCTCGGTGATCCCGTCCTGAACCTCAAAGAATTTCTTGCCGTAGATGTTTGACCAGGTGTTCTCTTGCCCGTCCACAACGCCCTGCTGCAAAGCGCCGTAGACTTCCGAAAACGCCATTTTCTGGGGTGAACCGCCGATCGCCTTCATCTGGGCGACCAGAACGTCAGATGACATAACGCGGAACTTCAGACCGTCGGCATCAGCAGGCGTCATCAACGGCACGCTGGCAGACATTTGTTTCATGCCATTATGCCAGAAATTCAGCCCCTGCAGCCCGCGACGCTGCATCGAATCTTTCAGCGCCTGACCAGCATCAGATTGCTGGAATGCGTTCACGGCATCGACGTTCTTGAACAGGAATGGCAGATCGAAAATGCGATATTGCTTGGTGAACTTTTCGAATTTCGACAAGGACGGCGCGGCCAGCTGAACGTCACCCTGAAGCAAGGCTTCAAGCACCTTATCGTCGTTATAAAGCGTCGAATTCGGGAAGACCTCCATGCAGGCCGTGCCGTTCATTTCCTCATTCACCCGTGTTTCCAGTAGTGACGCTGCAATGCCCTTGGGGTGTTTGTCGGTGTTTGTGACGTGGCTGAACTTGATGACGATCTCGCCTGCATCGCAGGCCGCGAATGCAGATGTGGCACCCAATGCCATGGACAGGGTCAGCGTCGTTCCGAGCAGAAATTTCATGATATCCTCCGGTTATGATTTCCGCGCCTCTGGTTCCTCCCCCAACTGCGCTTTCGTGTCGTCAGAGACTAATTGGAATTTCCGATAGGATTAGTCGGCATTATTGATCAATATTCGCGATTAGTTATTCTGGTTTGATCTGGGATACTGAAGAAAATCGATGCCCCGCGGGAGCCGGATATGTTTGAAGAATTCGTGGAAGAGCGGATCGAAGGAGACGGCGCGACCTTGTTCGTCCGTCGCGCTGGCCCGGTGGGCGCGCCGCCAGTGGTTTTGTTGCACGGCTATCCGCAGACATCCGCGATGTGGCACGGGGTGGCGCCGATTCTGGCCCGGTCCTATCAGGTCATATGCCCGGATTTGCGTGGGTATGGCCGATCAGACAAACCGACGTCCGACGCTTTGCACCAGCCCTACTCAAAACGCGCCATGGCCGGGGACATCGTCGCGGTCATGCGGCGTCTGGGGCATGAACGGTTTCTGGTTGGGGCCCATGATCGGGGGGCGCGGGTGGCGCATCGCCTCGGCCTGGACCATCCCGGTCGCGTCGGGGCCATGGTCCTCCTCGACATCGCGCCGACCCGGGAAATGTATGCCGCGACCAATGCCGAATTCGCGCATGCGTATTGGCATTGGTTCTTTCTGACCCAGCCAAGCCCGCTGCCCGAACAGCTGATCGGCGCAGACCCCGAAGCGTTCTGGAAGTTGAAATGCTTTAATCAGGCAAAGGGCAAAAATCCGTTTTCCCCTGCAGCCCTGGCTGAATACCTGAATGCTTTCGCCGACCCCGTCGCCATTCATGCAAGCTGCGAAGACTACCGCGCTGCAGCCACCATCGACATAGACCATGACGACGCAGACATGGGCCACAAACTCGACATGCCCATCCTGACGCTTTGGGCGAAACGCGGCGTGATAGAGACTTGCTTTGACGCGCTTGCGCTTTGGCGGCAGCGGGCCAAAAGGGTTGAGGGCGAAGCGCTTGATACGACCCATTACATGCCCGAAGAAATCCCGGAAGACATTGCCGAACGCATGTCCGACTTCTTCGCCCGCAACCCAATCCTTGCAGAGGCAGCCGAATGAACCGGACGCTTTACGACAAACTGGTCGACGCCCATAAGGTCTGCGATCTGCCCGACGGCGACATGCTGATCTATGTCGATGTCCACATCATGAATGAATACACCAGCCCGCAGGCATTCTCGGGGCTGGAGGCCAAGGGCTTGGACGTTTGGCGGCGTGACGCGCATCTGGCCGTCGTCGACCATGTGAACCCCACCAGAAGCAGTCAGCCGCATGACGCGGCCTCAAAGCTTCTGATCGATAATCTGGAGGCTAATTGCGCCAAGCACGACATCGCCTTTTTCGGTCTTGGCGATCCACGGCAGGGTATCGAACACATCGTCGTTCCCGAACAGGGGCTGGTTGTGCCGGGTATGCTGATTGCTTGCGGCGATAGCCATACCACCACTTATGGGGCCTACGGCGCTCTGGGCTTTGGAATCGGCACCTCGGAAGTGGAACATGTGCTGGCGACCCAGACGCTGCGCTACAAACGCATGAAAACCATGCGCGTCTCTGTCGACGGAGAAACGGCCCCCGGTGTCACGGCAAAGGACATCATCATGAAGGTCGTGCACATCGTTGGCGCAGGCGGGGCCAATGGATACGCGGTGGAATTTGCAGGCTCTGCCATTCGCGGCCTCGATATGGCCGGGCGAATGACTGTCTGCAATATGGCGGTTGAGCTTGGTGCCCGTGCGGCGTTGATTGCTGCCGATGAAACCACCGAAGCGGCGTTGCAGGGTCACGCCCATAGCGGTCAGTTTGCGTTCAATGGCGAAACTTGGGTCAGCGATCCAGACGCCAAATTTGATGAAGAATTCACCATTTCAGGGTCCGATATCGAACCCCTGATCACCTGGGGCACCAGCCCGGATCAGTCGGTTCCGATCACGGCGAATGTGCCGGTTGCGTCGGACTTTACCTCGCCCAAGGCCAAAGCTGCGCTGGAACGGTCCTTGCAGTATATGGGTTTGAACGAAGGCCAATCGGCCCAGTCGATCAAGATCGACACGGCCTTCATCGGCTCTTGCACCAACTCTCGCATCGAAGACCTGCGAGAGGCTGCCAAAATACTGGAGGGGCGGACAGTGGCGGCGGGCGTCGAGGCCATCGTGGTGCCGGGGTCCGCCATGACGCGCCTTAAGGCCGAAGCCGAAGGCCTGCGTGCCATTTTTGAGGTCGCCGGGTTCGAATGGCGACCCGAGGCGGGCTGTTCGATGTGTCTGGCGATGAACGACGACATCGCCATGGATGGCGAACGGGTCGCCTCTTCCACCAACCGAAATTTCGAGGGGCGACAGGGGCGCGGCGCACGCACGCATCTGATGTCACCTGCGATGGTGGCAGCGGCAGCCGTTGCCGGGCATTTGGCTGACGTGCGTGATTTCAAATGAATGACAAGCAAATGACCAAAACGATCAAAGGGATCGCAGCGCCGTTGCCGCTGGCCAATGTCGATACCGACGTGATCATGCCCAAGCGGTTTCTGATCACGATCACCCGCGAAGGATTGGCTGACGGCACATTTGCCGACCTGCGTTTCGACAACGAAGGGCAAAAGCGCCCCGAATTCATCCTGAACAAAGCGCCTTGGACGCGAGCCAGTATTCTGATCGTTGGCGACAACTTTGGCTGTGGGTCCAGCCGCGAACATGCGGTCTGGGGCCTGCGCCAGCTTGGGTTTGATGCCTGCATCGGGACCAGTTTCGCCGGGATATTTTACGACAACGCCCGCAAGAATGGCCTGGCATTGCCGGCCGTTTCTCCAGAAATACGGGACGCGCTGCTCCAAATCGCCAACGACCCAAACGGTGCCGAGATAACTATTAACCTTGAAACCCGAACGATAACAGCAGGCGAACTGTCGGAACCTTTCGACATGGACGATGCCACGCAAACGTCGCTGATCCGAGGCCGCGATGATACGCTGGACTCGTTGAAACATGCGGCTGTGATCCGCGAATTTGAGGCCGCAATGGACGCCGACATGCGGGTAAGCGTTATCAAATAGACGAACGAAAGGGTGCGGATTGGACATCAGACAGTTGGAATGCTTCGTCGCCGTCGCGGAAGAACTGCACTTCCGACGCGCAGGCGAACGTTTAGGGCTGAGCCAATCCGCTTTGTCCGAACGGGTTTCTGCCTTGGAACACGAACTGGGCGCCCGGCTATTTTTCAGAACGACCCGTCAAGTCAGCCTGACCCAAGCCGGATCAGAGTTCGTTCAGGATGCCAAAAGGATCCTTGCCGATATCGAAAAGTCGGTCTCCAATGTGCGCCACACCGCTGATTCCGACCTGCGCCACATCCGCGTTAGTGGCGTAGATGAGGCGATTTCGATGCTACTGCCCAAGGCTCTCCTCGCGTTTCGCCGGGTCGATCCGAAGGTTCATGTGCAGGTATTGGAAATCTCGTCGTCTGAACAGCCCGCGCAGGAGTTAATTGCCCATCGGACGGATGTAGCCTTTGTGCGAACACCTCAGAAAGACGAGTTCATTACCAGTGAACTTCTGCACCGGCAGCCAATTGTCGTGGTCCTTGCCGAAACCAACCCACTTGCAGGCGCGGCATCCCTGTCGGCGTCCGATATCGCCGACCAACCGATCGTGGGCTATCCCAAGCACGCGCGCCCGATCCTGCACGAGGCATTGTGGAGCGGTTTCCGGAAGATTGGCGCACAACCCAACATCGTCTGCGAGATCATCGACAAGTCCACGATGCTGCAATTCGTCGCCCAAGGCCTCGGCATTTCATTGGTTCCGGCCTGGGTAAAGAACATAGCCCCACAAGGTGTTTCCTTCGTTCCGTTTGAACCATGCGAAAACCAGATCGAACTATTCGTTGCGTTTCGAAAGTCCGGGAACTCTGACACCGTGGAAAGATTCGTAGACAAGGTAAGGTCAACCGCAGTGAGCCACGACCAGGTGACGCCGGCAGCATCACCATTGGAGTGCAATTCCAGATACTGAAGTTTGGCGCCTTGCGTCACATTACCCGCGGTGGTCGATTGATATCCGCGGGCCCAAAGAAGCGCTCCCACAGCCTATCGCATTCAGGGGGTCAGCCATGAAGCTTATTAATCCGCGCGCAGAATTGGCATTATTCGAAAAACAGACTCACGCCACTGCGTCTTCCGCTTCTTTTTCACCTCGCACCTCCCAAAAAGAAGCAGAAGAAGCGAAAGATGCGGCTCCCAGGCGCGAAAATCCGAAAAATGCAGCTTTGGGTGCGCGGGTGGAAACGCCCAACTTCCGCTACGGCAAAAACGTCCGCGGCTGGCCCAAGACGTAGACTGGCAAAATCGTCTCGCTCGATGAATGGCGCAAGCTGACTGAGTGGGAACGTCACGGCCCTACGGCTGTGCCTGGAGCGCATATGGCCAGGGTTGGGTGAAGATCTTCGAAGGCACATTTGCCGAGGGTTGGGCCGCGAAGGCGTCGCAATAAACTAGTATAGGACCCGGTCTTGCAGGGATTGCGTATCGCGGAACACGATATGCTAGCTTGCACTCAGCTGCGCCAAAATTTCGGCAAGGTTTTCGAAGCCGCCACCAACGTCGCGGATTGGGATCGGGCGAATATTGCTGGATGTCGTTTCAGCAGCCATCTCATTGGCGATTGCCTCGACAAGAGCATCCGACAGCTCGGGACGCTGTGAAGCGTCACACAGAAGATCATAGGCAATGGGCGCGCCCCGCCGGGCTGTACAGCGTTGCAGGGTGACATCGCCGATGTCAGAGAAACCTTGTCCGATTACCATGCCGCTGCTTTCCAGACCGCCTATTTGAATAGCTATCGCCGGATGGGCAGAGAATTCAACTCTGTCACCGTTTGGAGCGTGTCCGGTCTGCTGTGTCGCGGTCACAGAACCCTCTTGGCAGCGGCGCAGTGCCTTGGCAGTTGGGGCCGCCACGGTGTTCGGCGATGACCCGGCGGCGCAAGCGCTGCAGCGGGCATCAACGACGGCGACAAGATAGATTTCACCGATACGACCCTGCATCTCTCCCTGATCTGGACATTTGATTGATCTGAGAGGCAGGGTGCGGGTTGATTTGTCCGCGGCTTCCACGGCGACGCTATTGGCGTTAGTCCGTCTTCATGGCCACACCCGGCCCCGCCGCCACATCCCCGCTGTCCAGGAACCGAAAGCCCTCGGCTTCTTGGGCATGATCCCATATTCATCAGGGCTGTTGGCTCTGACTGGAACAATTGAGCCGACTATTGCCCGGCTGCTCCAACCCGAACAACTTGCTTCTTCATTCGCTTATGAACATCCCAGACACCGCTCCAGCCAATTGGATTGACGAAAGTGTCACCGGCAGCAAATGTCTTCGGCTTTCCGTCGGTTTTTTGTGACTGTCACGCGCCCAGAATTTATCAACACGTATTCGGTGACCGGGAAGTCCAAATATCTCCTAACTGTTTGATCCTATGGTGTGATGCCTTTCGTTGGAATCCGATCCACCAGATGCCGGGTCTGAACAGCTAACAAAGTTCGCCCCTGGTCTATGCCTTTTGTTTTGCCCACACCCGTAGGTCGGTTAGCGTCTTCACAGTTGCCGAAATAACCAGCAAGCAGAGCGCCGCTTTCGACATCGTCTCCATTGTCCCCTCGATCAACATCGCATGGACCACGCTTGCTACGACGACCACTGCGGTGAAGGCAGTGTGAAAGCGGCGCCAGGTGCGCAATTGCAGCCTCAGCCGCCGGCGGAATGCGGCGAGAATGGCGGCGGCGAAGACGGCCCACATGGCGATCACGCCCCAGGCAGAGAATGGTGTTGGTGAGGCGAAAAGCAGTGCATCCATCACGTCAGGCGGGCTGGTGAACCAAAGTGCCACTATGTGGATCACAACGGCCACGACCAGCCCGCCTCCGATCCAGCGATGGACACGCCGCCCGCGCCGTCGCGACAAGCCCGGCAAATATCCGGCCACCAATAGGGGCTGAAGAAACAGGAGGGTCATTGCGATGACGCCTGCCAGCCCGCCCGCGATATAGACCGGATCGCGCCAGGCGAGCAGCGGACTGCGCACCGCCGCAGCGATAGGGACAAAAACGATTATTGCGAGGACGGCCCAGATCAAACAAAATCGGACCCTGCTCATCTCGGCGAACCCAATTCGTCAGACTGGCTGAAGGACGAAGTGCGCCTCCAGCCTGTTGTCCTTTGAACTCGGCATAACCGGACGCAAAAAGACCGATCGGAAGTCACCGCTGTCATACGCGAGATGGCCGTGCGGTTGGCCAAAGGCAGGAACAATCTGCGGCATCTCAAGCCGGAATACACCATTCGCGTCTGTGAGCGTTGCACCATGGCTGTGCGGGTCACGTTCTTGCCCTTCGGTCGTGTGTGCCCATATCTGGATGCGCTGACCCGCAAGCAGAGCCCCGTCGCCCGCGCGGCGCACGGTGCCGGACATCCAGAAACCGCCGCCACCGATCCTGTCCACGATTGGCGCATCAGGAATGTAGTTATTATCTCCGCCGCGCATCGAACCTGTTGGTGCCAGACCTTTTGCGATAGCCGGAGAAAGCAGCCCCGAAAGTCCGGTCGCCACCAAGGCGCCGCCTGAGGCGAGAAGCGTACGGCGGGAAAGCAGCGCGGTGGCCATTTTGGGTTCTCCTACCAGCTATGAACTCTGGCCCAACGATGCAGACCGAAAGCAACCTGAACCGATGCATTGCGCTCGCGCAAGCAATTCCAATTTAAGGGAAACGAAGCGCGCGATAAACTGTGCCCACAACTTTGTGATGGCGTTCTGGCGGCCCACTGCTGCAGTGCACCGGCCACGCAAATTGCTCGGGCGCAGCCTGTTCAAGCTGCGAGGTATGTCCGGAACCATGCGATCATGCGACGTTCCGCAAGCGTGGCCGCTGCTTCATCGTATCTCGGCGTCGTATCGTTGTGGAAACCGTGGTTCACACCGGGATAGATATGTGCCTCATAGCGCTTGTCGTTCTCTTCCATAGCCTTCTGAAACGGAGGCCACATCGCGTTGATGCGCCGATCAAGCGCGGCCAACTGTATCATCAAAGGTGCGTCAATCCCGGCGACCTGCTCTGCGTCCGGGAACGAGCCGTAGAAGGGCACGCCTGCGGCCATGTCGGGATAGGCGGCCGCCAACCGGTTGACGACGCCACCGCCGTAACAAAAGCCAGTCGCTCCAACCTTTCCATTCGTCCCGTCAAGCGCCTGGAGATATTCAAAGCCGGCGAAAAAGTCGTTTAGCAACGCCGCTTGATCCAGCGTCCGCTGCATTTCCCGACCCTGATCATCGGTGCCCGGATACCCCCCGAGCGATGACAGGCCATCCGGGCCCATGGCCACGAACCCGGCCTTTCCAAGACGTCGGACGACATCGCGGATATAGGGATTGAGACCTCGGTTCTCATGGACGACAAGCACAGCCGCTGGCGGACGGTCGGGGTTGATCTCTTTCGGTCGGACAAGATAGGCGGTGATTTCGCCAGTTCCGTTGGGACTTTGATAGACGATGTCTTCGCCTTCAATTTCCGGATCGTCCTCGGCGACTTGTTGCGCCAATGCGTAGTTCGGCGAGAGCGTGCTGAGGATCGCAGCTGCCGTCAGGCCACCGACAGCCCACTTGCCAGCGCGTTCCAGAAACTCCCGCTTCGAGATATTGCCATGCACATAGTAATCGTAGAGATCAAGTAAATCCTGGTCGAAGTCTTCGGCAGTCAGACGACGTGTTTGCGTGTGATTGTTCATTGCGTTTCCTCCATGTCCAGAACCCGAGCCCAGCTCTTGTGGCGCTTGAGTGCGGTAAAATCGTTTCTACCAAGAGCTTGTGCCGTGAGTTCCATTAGCTATCAGAGCGTTCGGATGAGCCGCTCTGCCTACAGCCGGAATTTCGATGTGCCGATATTGGTGCATCACGCGGCATCTGTCAAAATCGGCGCAAACCAGACTTCGGACGCGGTGCGCAGTCTACGAAATCACTGAATGCAGATGTTTCCTGGAACCAGAAATCGTTTAAAGTATTTGATTTGATGGCAATTCCTGCTGTGCCAATCCATCGCACGGCGTGGTCGTTCAATCGCTTGAATTTCTTCGCGCTTCTTCGCGCTTCGTGATCACGGCGCCAACCAACGCCAATGCGCGATTTTGCCGGGTGCATCCGCCATGCTTTAGATGTGCTCTGCTACTCTTTCAGAATGGGCCTGAGCCCATTCAAAACTGTCCTGGCTTTCTGGCGTCGATCACAATGCGCCAGAAAACCCAACGCATCAGCTTGCGTAGTTGAGCTAAAATCGTGCACCTTCCGAAACAGTTTTGGGGAGTTTCCATTGCCTGATATTTCAACCGACGTTCTGATCATCGGAACAGGACCGGCAGGGTCATCTTCTGCGGCTTTGCTGTCCACTTACGGCGTCGAAAATATGATCATCAACCGCTATCGCTGGCTGGCCAATACGCCGCGCGCGCATATTACCAACCAGCGCACCATGGAGGTGTTGCGCGATCTTGGCAAAGAGGTTGAGGGCGAAGCATATTTGCACGCGACGCCACAGGAATTGATGGGCAACAATGTCTTTTGCGAAAGCCTGGCGGGCGAGGAAATCGGCCGCATGCAGAGCTGGGGCACGCATCCGAATTCTAAGGCGGAGCATTTGCTGTCGTCGCCGACGTTCATGAATGACCTGCCGCAGACCTTCATGGAACCTCTGTTGTTCACCACGGCCTGCAAGCGAGGTACCCAGGCCAGGATGAGTACGGAATATCTGCACCATGAACAGGATAGCGAGGGCGTTACGACCACGTGCTTGGATCGGCTGACGGGCAAGGAGTTAACGATCCGCAGCAAATTCCTCATCGGTGCTGATGGTGGCAATTCTCTGGTAGCCGAGAACGAAGACCTGCCAATTGAGGGCAAGATGGGCGTTAGCGGCTCGATGAACATTCTGTTCCGGGCCGATCTATCCAAGTACGTCGAGCATCGGCCCAGTGTGCTCTATTGGATAATGCAGCCCGGCGCGGATGTGGGTGGCATTGGCATGGGTTTGGTCCGGATGATCCGGCCCTGGAACGAATGGCTGATCGTCTGGGGTTATGACATCAATGAACCGGCCCCGGTGGTAGACGATGCAATGGCGACGTCGGTAGCGCGCCAGCTGGTGGGCGACCCCGAGCTAGAGATTGAGCTGCTGTCAGCCAACACCTGGACCGTTAACGATGCTTATGCGGCTCGACTTTCTAAGGGCCGGGTTTTCATCATGGGCGACGCAGCGCACCGGCATCCACCGTCAAACGGCCTCGGGTCGAATACGTCAATCCAGGATGCGTTCAACTTGTGCTGGAAACTGGCGTCCGTGTTGAAGGGACAGGCCGGAGAGGCACTGCTGGAGAGTTATGACACCGAACGTGCGCCGATTGCCAAGCAGATCGTGAACCGCGCCAACCAATCAATCGGCGAATTCGGTCCAATTTTTGAAGCGCTCGGTATGACCGGCGGGGCGGATGTCGAGAAGATCAAAGCCAACATGGATGCCCGCTGTGGCACCGGAGCGGATGCCGAGGCTCAGCGGGACGCGCTCAACAAAGCCATTGCCTTCAAAGTTTACGAATTCGACGCCCACGGGGTCGAGATGAACCAGCGCTATCGCTCGGACGCGATTGTCGGCGACGGATCGGCGGAACCAGATTTCGAAAAGGATGCCGAGCTACACTATCACCCGACCACTTGGCCTGGAGCACGGCTGCCGCATGTCTGGTTGTTTGACGGGAATGGCGCGAAGCATTCCACGCTTGATCTGGCAGGCGGCGGGGCATTTACCGTACTCACGGGACTGGGCGGTCAAGACTGGATATCGGCCGCAGAGGCCGCGTCAAAGGCATTGGATATTGAGATCCGCGACCACATGATCGGTCCACGTCAAGAGTATGTCGATCATACCGGCGATTGGGCGCGGATCCGCGAAATTGGTGATACCGGGTGTCTATTGGTTCGCCCGGATCAGCACGTTTGCTGGCGTTCTGAAAAGATGGTCGATGATCCGGCCCTGGAAATGCAACGGGTGCTAAAGAGCATTTTGGCCAGATAGCGACATTCGAAAAACCCTATCCCGGCAATTCCAGCGTCTTCTCGATGTGCCTGGCCGTCTTTGCCAAAGCAGTTTCGACTTTCTGACGAATGGCCCCAAATCGTGTTGATGGCACCGGCACGGAAATCGCATGGATGTCGCCTGAAGCATCTTCGAAAGCGAAACCCATCGCCGAGATCCCCGGTGTATGTTCGTCAAGATCGTATGCCAGCCCACCGGCCCTAATATCCGCCAACATGCGACGGAAGCTGGCAATGTCGCTTTCGTTACCGCGACGCTCCCATTCATCGCGTATCAGTTTCTCGGCCTTTGCATCCGGTAGGCGGGCCAAGCAGGCGCGCCCATTTGCCGTTGTGGTTAGGGGAAACACCTCACCGACGGACGAAATCGTGCGTAATCTGTGCGTCCCCGGCACTTGGTCAAGGAAGATCATCCCTGCACCGCGTAAGACCGACAGATCGGCGGTCTCGCCCGTTTCCTGGGTCAACTCGCTCAGCAACAGGCGGCAACGCTCGACAATGTTGTAGTGGGTCGCTTCGGCTAGGGCGGTCACCTCCGGGCCAAGGCGAAATCCCCGCCCGGACGTGTCGGAAATAACAAGCCGTTCGGCCTGCAATGCGCCGACGATTCTCTGCACTGTTGAGCGTGGCAGACCCGCGACCTCTGCGATCTGGCCCAGGCTCAGACCTGAGTGATCTGACTTCAAAACCCGCAGAATTGCTGCGGCGCGCGCGATAACTTGAATGCCATGGCGATTGGTTTTTTGTTCAGATTCAGTCATTTGCCTCAAAATCCGCATGATACACACTGCAATAGACATGATTTCAAACTGCACCGCAATACGGTACAAAGAAATCGCATTGTGGTTTTTCGTTGACGGATGTCCGGTTGCGTTGCACCATCCTCATTAGAAAAGCATCGCGCTGAGGGAGGCACGACAATGGTGGAAATTCGCGGTATCGAGTTTCAGGGAAATCTCGACAACGACATGGGACTGGAGTTCACCAACCTCAGCCACCGCTTCGGGTACCAATGCCCGAACTGGCCGTATTTCAAAGACGTCGCGATCGAACGAAAGCACTATATGGCCAAGTCCGGCGTGCTGTCTCAGACCATAACCACGACGATGCACGTGACCACCCATATCGATGCACCCGCCCATGTCGTGCAGGGGACACCTTTCATCGACGAGGTGCCTCTGCCGCATTTCTTCGGCTCGGGCCTTGTCGTGTCGATCCCGAAAAAGAAGTGGGAGCAGATTACCGGCGAGGATCTGGAAAAAGCCTGCGGTCACGCGATCCGCAAGGGCGATGTGCTGATCATCAACACTGGTTGGCACAAACAATATGAAGACGGGGATTACTTCGCCTATTGCCCCGGCCTTGTGCCGTCTGCGGCCGAATGGATCATCGAAAAGGGCATCAAGGTCGTCGGCCACGACACCCAGGCCAATGATCACCCGCTGGCCACGGCCATTGGCCCGCAGCGAAATGGCCCGATCCTGCCGCACCTTGAAGCGGAATACCTCGAATGGTCCGGCGGCATTCCCTGGGATGAAGCCTTCCCGGAGTGGGAGCCGGTGCACAATATGTTGTTCAAGAACGGCATCATGGGGATCGAGAACGTCGGCGGCGATCTGGACGCTGTCACTGGCAAGCGCGTGACACTCGCCTTCTTCCCGTGGAACTGGGACCGTGGCGACGGTTGCATCGTCCGACTTGTGGCAATCACCGACAAGAAGCAAGCCTATCGGATCGAGGCCGGAGAGGCATTCTGATGCTGGTCAAACGGTTTGAGGATGCGGAACCCTACGAAGCCCCGAACCACTGGGATGTGAAGGGCCTGCGTCTTCAGGGCTTTGAAGACGGTGGCCCGACGAACCAATGGATGGGCCTGTCGCATTATTTGCCCGGCGGCGGCGCCGGGCCGGATTCGTCGCCAATCGAAAAGCTGTATTTCATTGTCGAAGGCGAATTGACGGTGGTGATTGACGGCACCGAGACCGTGCTTCGGAAATTCGACAGCTGCACCATTCCGGCGGGCGAGGAACGGTTGATCGAAAACCGCAGCAACCACGCGGCAATCATGCTGGTTGTGATGCCCTATCCGCCAGGGGCAACGTAATGCAGAATCCGTTGTCGATGTTTGACGTTTCCGGCAAAACCGCGCTGATCACGGGCGCGTCCGGTGCATTCGGAATGGTCGCCGCACGGGTGCTGGCGGGTGCTGGATGCAATCTGGTGCTGGCGGCGGGCAATGCCGATGCGTTGGAAGACATCGCTGTTGAGTGCCGGGATTTGGGCGCAAAGGTCCACACGATAAACGCACGCCCGTCAGATGAAGCGGCTTGTGCGCAAATGGCCGATGATGCCGCCAAGGCGTTCGGGTCGCTCGATATTCTTGTCGTCGCGTCCGGGATGAACAAGGTCGCGCTGATCGATGATATGGCGCCCGAGACCTTCACCGAGGTGATGGATGCAAATGTGACGCAGACATGGCTGATCGCGCGGGCCGCGACGAAGGTGATGAAGGCACAGGGGACGGGCGGCAAGATTGTCCTCGTCTCCTCTGCGCGCGGGTTGTTGGGGCATCCGGCAGGCTACACGGCCTATTGCGCTTCGAAAGCGGCGGTTGACGGCATGACCAAGGCGCTGGGGTGCGAGCTTGGGCCGACCGGGATCACCGTCAATGCAATCGCTCCGACGGTTTTCCGATCACCCCTGACCGCTTGGATGTTTGAGGATACCGACAAGGCCAAAGCCGTGCGCGCCGGGTTTCTGTCGCGGGTTCCGAAAGGGCGCCTGGGTGAGCCTGAAGATCTGGCCGGACCGCTGCTGTTCCTCGCCTCCAAAGCGTCGGATTTCTATACCGGGCACATTCTTTATGCCGACGGCGGGTATACCGCCGGATGACCAAAGGGCTGCAATCAACGGTGATCGGCGCGGGCCTTATGGGGCATGGCATCGCGCTGACGCTGGCCCGGGCCGGGCACAATGTTGCAATCACTGATCCGATCCCTGACGCGCTCGCCAGTGTCACAGCGCGGATCACCGACAGCCTGAAACTGCTGGAGGAGCCTGCCGGGAATATTCCGAAAATCCTCAAGAAAATCGCGCTGTGCAATTCGGTTGAAGGGGCAGTCAAGGACGCGCGTTTCGTGATCGAAGCCGCCCCGGAAAAGCTGGACCTGAAGCGGTCGATTTTTTCCGAGATTGAAGCACATGCGCCGACTGATGCGGTGCTGGCCTCCAACACCTCGGTCATCCAAATCTCGAAGATCACCGGTCATCTGGAATCTCGCCACCGGGCGCTTGGCACTCACTGGTGGAACCCGCCGCACATGATCCCGCTGGTCGAGGTGGTGAAAACCGAATGGACCGCACCGGCAGCCGCGCAGGCGATGTTCGATCTGCTTGCCGATGCCGGAAAAACGCCGGTGATGGTCGAAAAGGACGTGCCGGGCTTCATCGGCAACCGGCTGCAACACGCACTGTGGCGCGAGGCCGTGTCGCTGGTCGAAAACGGCATCTGCGATGCCGAGGCTGTGGACACGGTCATCAAGGCCAGTTTCGGGCGGCGGCTGGCCGTGCTTGGCCCGCTTGAAAATGCCGATCTGGTCGGAACGGACCTGACGCTGGACATCCACGAAAACGTGCTTGCCGATCTGGAACGCCGGCCCGGCCCATCGCCCTATCTGCAACAATTGGTTTCCGAGGGTCGCCTTGGCATGAAAACCGGCGAAGGGTTTCGCAAATGGGCCGACGGAGATGCCAAGAAAATACGCGACAAAGTCGGTCGCCATCTGCAACAGTTGGAGCAGACCCTGGGCGACTGAAAAATCAGACCCACAAAAGGGTCATCATTGGGAGGATGAAATGAAAAAACGACTGAACACCGCAACGCGCCGGGGCTTCCTTGCGGCCTCGACAGCCGCCATTGCTGCACCAGCAATCCTGCGCGGCACCCGCGCTTACGCGCAGAACAAAGGCCTGAAGATCGGCTTCGTCAGCCCCAAGACCGGCCCGCTGGCCGGGTTCGCCGAGGCGGATGATTACATCGTCGAAGGGATCAACGCGACATTCGCGGGCGGTCTGGAAAACAACGGGTCCAGCTGGGGGGTCGAGATCATTTCGCGCGACAGCCAGTCCAACCCGAACCGCGCCGCCGAAGTGGCCGCCGACCTTATTCTGGGGGATGAGGTCGATATCATCGTCGCCGCCGCAACCCCGGACACCACAAACCCGGTCGCCGATCAGGCCGAGATCAACGAGGTCCCCTGCATCACCACCGACGCGCCCTGGCAGCCCTATTTCTTCGGCCGCAATGGCAATCCGGCCGAGGGCTTCCAAAGCACCTATCACTTCTTCTGGGGGCTAGAGGATGTGATCGGCGTATTCCTCGATATCTGGGGTCAAAGCGGGGTCGCCAAGAAGGTCGGCGGTCTTTTCCCGAACGACGCGGACGGCAACGCCTGGGGCGATGCAAATCTGGGCCTGCCGACACCTCTCGCCGCTGCAGGTTACGATCTGGTCGATCCGGGCCGCTATCAGCCTTTGTCGGATGACTTCAGTAACCAGATCGCTGCCTTCCGCGACGCGAATTGCGAGATTGTTACCGGTGTGATGATCCCGCCCGATTTCGGCACCTTCTGGGCACAGTCCGCGCAGCAGGGCTTTGCGCCCAAGGTCGTGACGGTCGGCAAGGCGCTGCTGTTCCCGACGGTGATTGACAGCTACGGCGACCGCGCCGACGGGCTGACGTCCGAGGTGTGGTGGTCACCGCACCATCCGTTCAACTCGTCGCTGACAGGGGCATCGGCGCGCGAACTGGCAGACGGCTATGTCGCAGCCACGGGTCGCCCCTGGACGCAGCCGATAGGCTTTAAGCACGCCCTGTTCGAAGTGGCCGCCGACGTCATCAAACGGGCCGAGGATCTTGACGATCCGGAAGCCATCACAGCGGCCATTGCGGCCACCAACCTCGACACCATCGTGGGCAATGTGAACTGGTCCACCGGGCCGGTGAAGAACGTCAGCAAAACGCCCTTGGTCGGCGGGCAATGGCAGAAGGAAGGCGATACGTTCGATCTGAAAATTGTCGCCAATTCTGATCAGCCATCGATCCCGACGACGGGCGAATTGAAGCTGATCTAAAGGCACTGGCGCAGCCGCTTGGCCGGAAACCTCATGGCGATGATCCTGCAACTTGACGGTCTGTCCAAATCCTTCGGTGCCGTCACGGTGGCCGACGCGCTGGGCTATGATGTGCCAGAAGGGCAGGCCCTGGGTATCATCGGCCCGAACGGCGCGGGCAAGACCACGATGTTCAACTTGATCACGGGAACACTGGCCCCGGACGGCGGCGTGATCCGGTTTCAGGGCGAAGACGTGACGCGCCACAGCGCCGCGCGCCGCTGCCGCGCGGGCATGGCGCGCAGCTTTCAGGTGCCACAACCCTTTGGCGGCATGACGGTGTTCGAAAACGCGATGATCGCCGCCACCCAAGCTGCCGGGCTGGCCGGGCACGAGGCTGAGCGTCATTGCCTTGAAGTGCTGGACCAGACCGGCCTGCTGGCCCGCGCCAACGCGCTGGCTGGCAGTCTGACCCTGCTGGACCGCAAGCGGCTGGAATTGACCCGCGCGCTGTGCGCCAAACCCAAGCTGTTGATGCTGGACGAAATCGCTGGTGGGCTGACCGAACGCGAATGCGTCTCGCTGGTGCAGACCATCAAGGACATCCATGCAAGCGGCGTGACGATCATCTGGATCGAACATGTGGTTCATGCCCTACTGGCCGTGGTCGACCGGCTGATCGTCATCGATTTCGGCCGCAAGATCGCCGAGGGCGATCCGAAAACCATCATGGAAAGCCCCGAAGTGCAGGAGATTTACCTGGGGATCGAAGTCGATGCCTGATCCGATCCTGAACCTGTCGGGCCTTGATGCCCGCTATGGCGACTTTCAGGCCCTATACGGTATCGACATGGTGCTGGCGCCGGGCGAGGTTCTGGCCATCATCGGGGCAAACGGGGCTGGCAAGACGACGCTGTTGCGCTCGATATCGGGCCTGATGGCGAATGCGCCGGGGCAGATCGCCTATCGCGGACAGCCAATCGGAAGCCTACGCGCAGATCAGATCGCCGCCCTTGGCATCGCGCTGGTGCCCGAGGGGCGGCAGTTGTTTCCATCGCTGTCAGTTGAAGAAAACCTGCTGATCGGCGGGCGGTTGGGCCGCAAGGGGCGGTGGAGCCTCGAGGCGGTGTTTGACCTGTTCCCGGTTCTGAAGGAACGCCGCGCGGTGCCGTCAACCGAACTTTCAGGCGGACAACAGCAGATGGTCGCCATTGGGCGGGCATTGATGTCGAACCCCGATCTGATCCTGTTCGATGAAATCAGCCTTGGCCTGGCACCCGTTATCATCAAGTCAATCTACGACGCCCTGCCGGGGATCGTGGGCGAGGGCATGTCGGCGATTATTGTCGAACAAGACATCTCGAAGGCGCTGTCCGTCTCGGACCGGGTTTATTGCCTGCAGGAAGGTCGTGTGTCGCTTGAAAGTGCGTCAGGCGATGCCTCGCGCGAGGCGATCAGCGCCGCCTATTTCGGGATCGACTAGATGGATTGGGTCAATGCCATCGTTCAAGGGGTTTTGCTTGGTGGGCTTTATGCCTTGTTCGCAGCAGGGCTGAGCTTGATTTTCGGCGTGATGCGGCTGGTCAATATCGCCCACGGCGACCTGATCGTGCTGGCGGCCTATCTGGGGCTGACAGTTGTCGGGCTGACCGGGATGCACCCGCTTCTGGCGCTGCTGTTTGTCGTGCCGACCATGGCCGCCATCGGTTATGTCCTGCAACGGGGTATTCTGAACCACACGCTGGGCGACGACCTGTTGCCGCCGCTTCTGGTGACCTTCGGGCTGTCGGTGATCCTGCAGAACGCGTTTTTGGAAGGCTATACCGCCGACCCGCAGAAAATGAATGCAGGCGCTTTGGAGACGGCCAGCGTTCAGGTCGGGGGGTTAAGCCTGGGCATCCTGCCGCTGCTGACGTTTGGCATTGCGGTGGCCCTGATCGCCGGGTTGCAATGGATATTCTATCGCACTGCGCTGGGCCGCGCGTTCCGCGCCGTGTCCGATAATCAGGACATCGCGCAACTGATGGGCCTGAACCGGCGCCACATCTTTGGTCTGGCCATGGCGTTGGCACTTGCTGTCACTGCCGTTGCGGGCATCCTGCTTGGCATTCGGACTAGTTTTGATCCGACGGCTGGCGCTGGGCGGCTGATCTATGGGTTCGAGGCGGTGATCATCGGTGGCCTCGGCAACCTTTGGGGCACATTGGCAGGTGGCGTCATTCTTGGCGTTGCGCAAACCATCGGCGCAAAGATTGATCCGGGCTGGCAAATACTTGCTGGACACATTGCCTTCCTAATCGTCCTGGCCATCCGCCCACAGGGCCTTTTCCCGAGGGTTTCCGGATGAGCGCCAGCCCCAACCTTTCAGTCAGCCGTACGTCGCGCGCCGCAAGGGTTGCCGCCGTAATCGGACTGCTTGTTCTGATCATTCTGGCGCTGGCCCCGTGGTGGGCAGGACGCGCCGACATGCGCCTGATGGGCGAGATTTTTCTGTACCTCGCGCTCGCGTCCTTGTGGAACCTGATGGCTGGGTATGCAGGACTGGTATCTGTCGGGCAGCAAGCCTACGTCGGGTTCGGCGGCTACATGCTGTTTGCGCTGACCATTTTCGGTGGATTGCCCCCGCTCGTCGCTATTGCTGGTGCGGCGGTTCTGGGGGCTGCAATTTCGATCCCCGTCGCGTTATTGATATTCCGTCTGAGGGGCGCATATTTCGCCATTGGCACCTGGGTCATGGCCGAGGTTTTTCGGCTGTCCTTTGCCCAGATATCGGCGCTGGGCGGCGGTTCGGGTTCGTCGCTTCCGGTGGACATCGTGAAATCCATCGCCAATTCACGCTCGATGCGGGAATCCGTCAGCTATTGGATGGCGCTTGGCAGTTTTATCGTCGTTATCGCCGCCGTGTATTTGTTCCTGCGCTCGCGCCGGGGCCTTGCGCTGACTGCAATTCGCGATAACGAGTTGGCGGCAGCCTCGCTTGGCATCGACATCTGGCGCACGAAATTCGTCGTCTATGTCGTGACCGGCGGGCTGACGGCGATGGTCGGTGCGCTGATCTTCCTGCAAAAGCTCCGTATCTCACCAGACGCGGCGTTTTCGGTCAACGACTGGACGGCTTTCGTGATCTTTATCGTTGTGATTGGCGGAATTGGCACGCTGGAAGGGCCGATCATCGGTACGTTGGTGTTCTTTGCCCTACGCGAAACATTGGCCGACCTCGGCACGATCTATCTGATGGTGCTTGGCCTCGTCGCGATTGTCATCATGCTGAAAGCGCCAAAAGGCCTTTGGGGGCTGCTGCGCGCGCGCTATGATCTGCAACTTTTCCCGCTTGGGTATCGGGTCAGCGGCCACACACCGGACAAGGAGACCTGAGCATGGCACGTCAGAAAACCATTATCACCTGCGCCGTCACCGGCGCGATCCATACACCAACGATGTCCGACACCTTGCCAATCACGGCGGATGACATTGCAGCCCAGGCGATTGCCGCTGCAGAAGCCGGCGCGTCAATATTGCACCTGCACACCCGTGACCCTGCAGACGGCCGCCCATCGGTCGCGCCGGAACATTACGAACCGTTTCTGGGCCGGATCAAGCAATCCACCGACGCGGTCATCAACATCACCACCGGCGGTGCACCGACAATGCGGATCACCGAGCGTCTGAAGGCGGCAACCAAATTCAGCCCCGAGATGTGCTCGCTCAACATGGGGTCGATGAACTTCGCGTTTCACCCGCTCGCCGATCGCTACGAGACGTTCAAATACGATTGGGAGGAAGACTATATTCGCGGCTCGGAGGCCAATATTTTTCGCAACACTTTCGCTGACATCCGCGAAGCCGCCGAAACCCTCGCCCCGCACGGCATCAAGTTCGAACATGAGATTTACGACGTCGGGCACCTCTATAACCTGAAGTTCTGCATGGACTCCGGCCTGTTCAAGGCGCCAATTTTTTTACAGTTCGTGATGGGGATCCTTGGCGGTATCGGGTCTGACATCGAGAACCTGATCTTCCTGAAACAGACCGCAGATCGCCTTTTCGGCGACGCGTATCGCTGGTCTGTTTTGGGGGCCGGTGGGGCGCAAATGCCGCTGGCCACAACGGCCAGCCAGATGGGCGGCAATGTCCGGGTCGGGCTTGAGGACAGCCTCTATATCTCTCGCGGGACACTGGCAGAAAGCAATGCGCAGCAAGTCGCCAAGATCCGTCGGATCGTCGAAGATCTGGGTTGCGAAGTTGCCACACCAGATGAAGCGCGGGACATGCTTGCATTGAAGGGAGGGGATCGAGTCAACTTCTGACGCCGATTTCAAATAACTGCATAGGGAGAGCCAAGATGATGAAACGACTAGAGTCTGTTGACGTTCATTTGAGCCATAGGTCTGTGCCTGCGAGAGAGATGAATGCGGTGAAGCTGCTGTCTGTTTTGCAGGAGCGCGTTGCTAACCCTCTGTAATCTTTGATCTTCTGAAAGACGTTTTCGACCAGATGCCGCCATTTGTACATCTCTTGGTCATATTTGGCAGGGTGTTTGCGGTTCTTGCGGGGTGGGATAACAGGCGTAATGCCGTGTTCAGAGAGAGGTTTTCGCGACCAATCCGCGTCAAAAGCACGGTCAGCCAGCATGTGATCTGTACGTAGGCTTTCGATCAATTCAGGCACACCGCGTAGGTCTGGAGTTCCACTTACCAAACGCATCCGGCAAATCTCGCCGCTGTGCGCCGGTTCGAACCATCCACAACACGGCTTCGACGAAAAGGCGCGGCGCACGCCCGGTTTGGCCAGGATCGGATGTCCTCCCAAGGCAATGCGGTTCAATCAACCCCCATTGGGCATCGGTTAGACCGAAACGGATCAAGGCTGCTCTCCTGCTATTTGCAACCTTGAATCAGTACTCGGATCAATTGGGAATCCTGAACGTCAACAGGCCCCGCCATCTGGCTGAGCGCAACCGTCGCGCCCGCAAGCATTTGTTTCAGCATGTGAATCCTCCCTAGGATTTTCGTTGAGTTACAGTTCAAAGGATTTGATCAACCGATCCTGATGCGTCTTCTCGGGGTACAACCCCTGATCGCGATATTCATCGGAGTGCATGGCCGCTGCCCCTTCCGCGTCGGCTGGCCCTGAAAGCGGCGGTTGCAGATCATATGTCGAGCGGTTCGAGGTACTGAAGCAACGCCGCTCAGCCTTGCGGCGTCATGACCTTGCGGCCTTTGGCGCGCTCCAAACCCAACTGGCGTTCGCGCCAGATAATCAGCACGCCGGCCGCAACCACCAGCGTGGCACCCCCCAGCATGATCCCTGTCGGCACCTCTCCGAACAGGAAAAACCCGATCCCAAGCGCCAGCAACATTGACGCGTAATCGAACGGAGCCACCACCGAAACGTCTGCATATCGGTACGCACTTGTGGCGAACATCTGCGCAATCCCACCCAGCAAACCGGCCCCGATCAGCAGCGCGGCTTCGCCCGATGTCGGCCAGACCCAGCCGAACGGCACCGTCAGCAGCGACAGGCACGACGCCGTCACCGAAAACCAGAAAACGATCGCATTGGTCGATTCCGTGACCACCAGTTTTCGTACAAAGACCTGCGCCAGCGCAGCACAGATCGCGCTGGCCAGAACCACCATGGCCCCCAGCGCCATCCTATCGCCACCCGCATTGATGTCACCCAGGCGCGGCGACAGGATGATCAGCACCCCGGCCAGCCCCAACGCCACAGCGGTCAGTCGGAACGCCCGCACCTGCTCGCCCAGAAACATGGCCGCAAAGATCACCACCATCAACGGAGAGGCGTATTGAATCGCCTTCACTTCCGCAAACGGCAGCAAAGCAAGACCCGTAAAGCTAAGCCCCATCGCGGTCGTCCCGACCAACCCGCGCCAGACATGGGACATCGGTTCGACCACGCGCAACCCACCACGAATTCCGCCACGCAGGATCAGTGCGCCAAAGATGACCGGGATGGCAAAAAATGATCGGAAGAACACCGCCTCGCCCGGCGGCACCCGCCCCGATGCCGACTTGATCAACGCCGCCATGATCACGAACAGCGTCACCGCTGCCAGCTTTAGGGCAATGGCGCGAAACGGCTGTGCAGATGCGGCGCGACTCATGTCACCTGCAACTGCGCAGCGGCCCAGCGCCCCGCATCCGCAACCACTCCGTCCTCATCCGTCGCCAGCGCCTGCGCCACCGGGATCAGCTCTGCATTGCCCGAGTTTCCAACCGCATACCCCACGTTGCGCACGAACCGGTTGCGCCCGATCCGCTTGATGGCCGAGCTTGAGAACATCGCCCGGAACCCCGCATCATCAAGCACCGCCAACTCTGCAAGTTTCGGCGCACGTAAATCACCACGTGCGGCGTATTTCACATCGCTGGCCGCGACGGCAAACTTGTTCCAGGGGCAAACCGCCAGACAGTCGTCACAGCCATAGATCCGGTTGCCCATCAACGGGCGCAGGTCTTCCGCGACCGGACCGTCATGTTCGATCGTCAGATAGGAAATGCACCGCCGCGCATCCAGCTGGAACGGGGCCGGAAAGGCATCTGTCGGGCAGATATCCAGACAGGCCGTGCACGTGCCGCAGTTCTCGGATTCCGGCGCATCGGGCTCTAATTCAAGCGTCGTGAAGATCGCCCCCAGGAACACCCAGTTCCCCAGATCGCGCCCCAGAAGGTTGGTGTGCTTGCCCTGCCAGCCCAGCCCGGCGGCCTCGGCCAGCGGTTTTTCCATCACCGGGGCGGTGTCGACAAACACCTTGATCTCGGCCCCCTCAGCCTGATCGATCAACCACCGCCCAAGCCGTTTCAGCCGCTTCTTGACCACATCATGATAATCCCGGTTCTGCGCATAAACGCTGATCGCCGCCCGATCCCGCCGCTCCAGAACCTCCAGCGGATCATGATCTGGTGTATAGCTCTCGGCCAGCATGATGACCGAGCGTGCATCGGGCCACAGCGCCGCCGGATCACCGCGCCATTCCACCCGCCGCTCCATCCAACCCATCTGCCCGTGCCGCCCTTCGCCCAGCCAGTCGGCCAACCGCCCGGCGGCCTGCGGTATCGCATCAGGCCTCGTAATGCGACATTTCGCGAACCCTTCTGCCTGCGCCTGATCTACAAGCCGCACTTTCAGCGCAGAGCGCTCTGATCCCATCATTGACCCAAAAATATCCTCGGGGGGTGTCCTTGGACGCGCCATTGGTCCGAGCGACAATGACGACAGCCAGACAGCCCCCAGCCGCCAACCTCAGAAATCAAGGTCAGCATAATGCGCAGGCGGCGGAAATCCCGGAACCGCGTCCGCCAGCAACGACCGGAAGGCCGGGCGCGACTTGATCTTGGCATACCAGTCGCGCACACCGCTCACCCGCGTCCAATCCACGTCCGAGATATAATCCAGCGCGCTCAGATGCGCCGCCCCGGCGAAATCGGCCAGGCTCATCGCGTCGCCGGCCAGCCAGCGCCGCTGATCCAGCAGTTCTTCCAAGTATAGCAGATGAAACTTGATCGCCTTGGCGCCTGCCTTGACGTTGCCGCTGTCGGGATACCCCGCGCCGGTCAGTTTCTTGTTCACCCGCTCATAAAGCAGCTTCGACGTCACCTCGGTATGGAACGTGTCGTCAAACCAGGAAACCAGGCGGCGCACCTCATAACGCTCCTTGGCATCGACCGGCATCAACGGCGGGTTCGGATGGCGCATCTCGATGAACTCGCAGATCGGCGTCGATTCGGACATGAACTCCCCGTCCGCCTTCAGAACCGGCACTTTGCCAGCCGGATTGCGGCGCATGAACTCGGGATCTTTCAGCCAATATTTTTCCTCGACCAGTTCCACTTCGATCTTCTTTTCGGCCAGCACCAGGCGGACCTTGCGGCAAAACGGCGACAGCGGAGCGTGAAACAGGCGGATCATCGGCGGACCTTCGGTGATTGGTGTTGCCCTTCAATGCCGCGAAGCGCGCCGGGGTTCAATGGGCGGATCATCCTTCAAAGCAGGACGCGCGGCCATCCGCACGGATTGTGGCGGCCCCGTCGATGATTGCCCGCGCCCGGCGGCGCACAAAATCCGTCGGTTTCGCGGCTGATCGCGTTTTGGGGCTGGGCAGCATCGCGGCCAACCGCGCCGCCTGCACTTGCGTCAGCTTGCCCGGATCCGTTCGGAAATAGGTCCGGGCCGCGGCCTCTACCCCGAAAACACCTTCGTCAAATTCCGCGACGTTCAGATACACCTCAAGGATGCGCCGCTTGGTCCAGATCAGTTCGACCAGCGGCGTAAGGCTCGCCTCCAGCGCTTTCCGCGGCCAGGACCGCCCCTGCCAGAGATAGACGTTTTTGACCACCTGCTGGGACAGCGTCGATGCCCCGCGCCCGCCGCCTTCGGCCATCGCCAGGCGGATCGCGGCCATATCGAATCCCCAGTGATTGCAGAAATTCGCATCCTCGGCGGCGACCACACTGCGGATCATCATGGGCGAGATATCCTCGAAATTGACCCACTGATGGTCGACGCTGCCCAACCGCCGCGCCTCGGCAGCCATGTAGGGGGTCCGCGACGGATTCACGACAGCATAGAAAAGCACCGCCAACAGCGCCAGGGCGACACCAAGCAACACGCCCCGAAATGCCCAGCGCCGCAGCCAGATCCGCAGCCCGCCGGTCTTCTTCTTCTGCCTCTTGCGCCCACGCTTTGCGGCGGGCTTTTTCGGTTTCGCCATGATGGCAGTCTAAAGCAGGTTTGGTGCGGGATGAAACAGAAATGGCCTGAAACGCACGTTGGCAGTCTGTCCCCCGCGCCCGGTGCGCGCCGTAAGGCGCAGGGCGCGCGCCGGACCGGTCCCGCCGGTCAGGCGCTGGTCTGAACTTGGCGCGTCCAAGCGAGTTGATGGCCAAACCAGAACCATAAATCATGCAAACTCAACGGTGCAGCGCCAGCCCACCGGTCCGGCGCGCGCCCTGCTTGCGAAGCACTGCCAACGTCCACTCCCGGCCAGATTCACCGATTCCCGCCCCGCGCAATCCTTCCGCTACTCTGCCGGGACCGCCACCGCCTCATTGCCCAGCGGATGTGCGATATGCGGCAGCATTTCAATCGGGCAAACCTGCACGAAATGGCTGCGCGACTCTTCCCAATGCTGCAGGATCTCTGCGGCCTTGCGGCTGCCGGTCTCTTCCAGATGCTGCCCGATCAGATCTTTCAACTGACCGGCCCAGTGGTCTTCGCTGACCGGGCAGGTCACCAGCGTTTCCATGTTCATCATCGGGGCAGAGGTCCCGTCAGGATCGTAAAGATACGCCATCCCGCCGGTCATGCCCGCACCGAAGTTTGCACCGATGCTGCCCAGGATCACCGCCACGCCGCCGGTCATATATTCGCAACCGTTCGACCCGCAGCCCTCGATCACCGTCGTCGCACCCGAATTCCGGACGGCAAAGCGTTCCCCGGCACGTCCTGCGGCAAACAGATGCCCTGCCGTTGCGCCGTAAAGCACCGTGTTGCCGATGATCGTGTT
>Ga0070727_10000120_pt1 | contig 131434 bp, 130 predicted proteins | sample tdAd472_FD_66722 | JGI IMG/M metagenome (GOLD analysis project Ga0070727, IMG submission 66722) | Marine sediment microbial communities from the Atlantic coast under amendment with organic carbon and nitrate - tdAd47.2 | ecosystem: Environmental > Aquatic > Marine > Coastal > Sediment... | reverse complement strand
CTTTATTGCAAGCGACACAGGCCGAAGAGGAGGCACAGGCGCAGGCAGAAAGTGAGTTAGTGTCAGTTGCCGAAGAAGTAGCTAAAGCCGAAGGGCTAGTAGCAGGGAGCGAAACTCCTGAGGGTGCTGTTAATACCACTGGCGAAGCGTTAGATGAGTCTGCTGTTCAAGCTACAGATAACCTGGAATCAGCGGAAGAGGCTGTTGCTCCCGTTGCCGAGGGCATGACTGCTGAGACTCAAGACGTAGCTGCTGAGTTGTCTGAAAAATCATCGACTACAGAGGTTGTCAAGTCTGAAGAGAAAGCACCAGTAACGCCAGCGCCTGAACAGCAACGGCCACAGGAAGGTGTTATGGATATTCTGCTTAATAACCCTCTCTATATTGGTGTTCTTCTGGTTGTTATTCTAGGCGGCTTGATTTTACTGGGAGCGATTTCCCGTCGCCGTAAAGAGGAACAGGATTATCCTGCCGAGCCGCAGCAAGCTATTAATAATGTGAATGATGAGATCGACACTCCTGATAATCTGGAGGAGCAAGCCGATCAGGTTAAAACTGAAAATACGGTTAACCTTGCTGATTCTGAACCATTAGTTAGCGCCGCCGGTGAAACTGATTCCAATGCTGACGAGGTACGTAAATTACTCGACGAGTCGGATATTTTTATTGCCTATGGACGTTATGAGCGCGCGATTGAAATTCTACAGCCTGCAGTTAACGATAACCCGCAAAATACCGCGTTGCATCTGAAGCTTGCGGAAGTCTACCTGCTCAATAAAGACGAAGCGCGATTCACCCAACAGGAAGCCGATTTGCAGGCTATTGGGGATGCCGAAGCTATTAGCTCACTTGCAGCGTTGAAAGAAAAACATGCTGATTTGCTTGCTGTGGCGTCACAGCCTGAACAAGTTGAGGAATTGGATTTTGATGTTGAGCAGAACGATAGTCCTGCTGATGAGACAGAAACTTTAACCTCTACTTCTGCTGAAGTTACAGAGGAAGAAGACTTTTTATCCTTTGATCTTGATGAGGATGAGGTGGCGGATAAAACCGCTGATGCGGAGTTGAGCGACCTTGAGTTTGATCTGCCAAGCGATCAGGTGGAGATTCCTGAGGAGTCTGTAGCGACTGAGCCTGAAACACATGATAATCTGGTCGATTTTGAAAGCGAATCAGTTGATGACGCCCTTAATATTGATGTTGAAGAAGAGTCAGTAGCGAGTGATTCTGAACTGGAATTCAGCCTGGACGATGAGGTGGCTGATGCTAAGGATTCAGAGGCAACAGGTGCTGATGATTTAGATTTCCTGGTCGACACCGATGAGTCTGCAACTAAGCTGGAGCTGGCTAAAGCTTATATCGATATGGCTGATACTGAGGCGGCACAGGAAATTCTTAATGAAGTGGTTTCAGAGGGAAGTGAAGCACAACAGCAGGAAGCTAAAAAGCTGCTTGAAAACCTAGAGTGACCACAAAAGAAAATACCCTAACCCGTGTAGCGCTTGGCATTGAGTACCATGGCAGCGGCTACAACGGGTGGCAAGCCCAAAATCACGAGTCCATTACCGTACAGTGCGAACTGGAGTCTGCATTAAGCAAAATTGCAGATGCTCCGGTTCGCGTTTTTTGTGCGGGGCGAACGGACGCTGGCGTCCATGCGACCGGTCAGGTTGTGCACTTTGATGTACTTAAGCCTCGAACTGAAAGTGCTTGGGTGCGAGGAACCAACACTCATTTACCTGATTCCATTCGGGTGCGTTGGGCAAAGTTTGTGCCCGAAGACTTTCATGCACGCTTTTCGGCCATGGCTAGACGTTATATCTATGTCATCGAAAATACCTCTGTGCATTCGGCGATCATGAACAAACACTTCTCCTTTGAAGACCGGCCTCTGGACGTTGAACGCATGCAGCTTGCCGCTAACTATCTGGTTGGCGAACATGACTTCAGCTCCTATCGAACCGTAAGATGTCAGGCAAAATCGGCCATTAAAACGGTTCATCATTTAAAGGTTGAGCGCCATGGTTCGTTAATTGCTATTGATATCTATGCCAATGCATTTTTACATCATATGGTACGCAACGTAGCCGGTGTGCTGATGATGGTGGGTATGGGGAAGGCCGAGCCGGTATGGGCTAAGCAGGTGCTTGATGCCCGAGATCGAACAGTGGGTGGTGTGACTGCACCGCCAAACGGTTTATATCTAGTGGGTGTGGATTACCCGTCTCATTACGAGTTAGCGACGAATAAAGTTGATTTGCCTTTTTTTGCTTAAATGGGCTTCATAGCTGCTGCTGAACTTTCCTTTTTGTTAGAATCGCTCGATATCATTTTTTTATTGTTTAGGGATATACGGTGAGCCCAGCTATCAGAACCCGCGTTAAAATTTGTGGTATTACTCGACCAGAGGACGGCCTTGCCGTTGCAGAAGCTGGCGCCGACGCTATTGGGCTGGTTTTTTATGCTAAAAGCCCGCGTGCCGTAACCATTGCTCAGGCACAGGCTATTATCAGTGTTTTGCCTCCCTTCGTTACTCGGGTTGGTTTGTTTGTTGACGCACCTCAAGCCGAACTGGATGCCATTCTGGATCAGGTTGAGTTAGACGTTATTCAGTTTCATGGCAACGAGTCCTTGGCTCAGTGCGAGGCAGCTGGAAAAGAATATATGAAAGCGGTAAGAGTTCAGGAGACAGCCGATATTGTTACTGCCGCTGAGCGCTATCCGACGGCTTCAGCGTTACTGTTGGATGCTTATCATCCAACTAAACCGGGCGGGACTGGCGAAACTTTTGACTGGGATAAAATCCCTGCTCACTTAAGCAAACCGATTGTGTTAGCTGGTGGTTTAAGTAGTGATAATGTGGCTCAGGCGATTAGCGCCGTTAACCCTTATGCTGTTGATGTGAGTGGTGGCGTAGAAGAGAGTAAGGGTATTAAAAGTGTTGAAAAAATTATTGATTTTATAGCCGCGGTAAATAGTTTGTAGAGGCACTTTATGAACCCTCGAGCTGGAGTTTTCTCTGATAGGGAAAAACATCTGGAATCAGAGTACTTATATATTGATGGTACATGGTGTAGGTTTTGACTCCGCCAGAAGGCAAAAAAAACAATCGGGCAAATGTCTCGTATAAGTGTAAAAAAACTTGTCATAGCCGCGACTATAACGAGGTAGGCAGGTACAATAGCCGGGATAACCCCGCAGCAGATGATTACAATTAAAGGATATACTGAACAATGAGCAGCTGGCTTGAAAGAATTGTTCCCTCCATCGTTCGTTCTGAACAGAAGAAAAAAAGCACCGTGCCCGAAGGGTTGTGGAAAAAATGCCCTAAATGTGATGGTGTTTTGTATCGCCCGGAACTGGAAAACAATCAGGACGTTTGCCCCAAATGTGATTACCACATGCGTATTGGCTCTCGTCGTCGGCTCGATATGTTTCTGGATCAGGATGGACGGGAAGAAATCGCCGCTGAACTGGTGCCCGAGGACAAATTAAAGTTTAGAGACTCTAAAAAATACAAAGATCGTTTGGTTGCCGCACAGAAAAGTACAGGCGAGCAGGACGCGCTGGTTGTGATGAAAGGCAAGCTAAACGGTTTACCCGTCGTGGCATGCTGCTTTGAGTTTGGCTTTATGGGCGGCTCAATGGGTGCGGTGGTCGGTGCACGGTTTGTTCGTGCGGTGAACGTTTGTTTGGAAGAGCGTATTCCGCTGATTTGTTTTTCCACTTCGGGTGGTGCGCGGATGCAGGAAGCTTTGATCTCACTAATGCAAATGGCAAAAACCAGTGCAGCAATTGAGCGTATGAAACAGCAGGGAATCCCGTATATTTCGGTTCTGACGGATCCAGTATACGGTGGTGTTTCCGCGAGCCTGGCCATGCTGGGTGACTTAAATGTGGCTGAGCCAAAAGCCTTGATCGGTTTTGCCGGCCCTCGTGTGATCGAGCAGACGGTTCGAGAAAAATTGCCAGAAGGCTTCCAGCGCAGTGAGTTCCTATTGGATCACGGTGCCGTGGATATGATTATTCCTCGAGGTGAAATGCGTGACCGTTTGGCCAATATTTTAACTAAACTTATGCCTTCCTTGGCAGGGTCCTAAACCCTGCCTTAATGGTTTTCATCCACCGTTTTATTTTTAGAATTACATTATTATGACGAGCTCTGAATCGCCATCGAATCTGGCCGAATGGCTGCAAAGAGTCGAAGCCTTACACCCCTCAGAAATTGATCTAGGCCTGGCCCGCATTGCGCAGGTCAGTCGCCAGATGAAGCTGCCCTCAATCGCTAAAAAAGTCATTACCGTCGCGGGCACTAACGGTAAAGGCAGTACTGTTTGCATGTTGTCTTCGATTCTTGCAGCCGCCGGCTACAAAGTTGGGACTTACACCTCACCACACTTGGTTTACTACAACGAACGCGTCCGCATCAATGGTAAACCGGTCTCCGATGAACTGCTGTGTGACGCCTTTGAGCGAGTTGATCACGCGCGTGAAGATATTTCTCTCACCTATTTTGAGTTCGGTGCTCTGACAGCATTCGATATTTTTTCACGGGCTGATCTTGATGTTGCCGTTTTAGAAGTGGGGCTGGGTGGTCGTCTTGATGCGGTTAACCTGATTGATCCCGATATTGCTGTTTTGACGACGATTGCTCTGGATCATACCGACTGGTTGGGAGAAACACGCGAAGAAATCGGTACAGAAAAAGCGGGGATTTTTCGTGCTGGTGCTCCGGCTGTTTGTGGTGAAGTTGATTTGCCGCTCACGGTTATTAATCACGCGCAATCACTGGCAGCCGACTTAATGCGCCGTGGCGAAGTCTATGATTTCAGCAAGCATGACGATGAAAATATTTCCGGTATGCAGGTGTGGGATTGGCATGGCACACGTGCTGGTGAGCCCATTTCGTTAGTGAATTTGCCGTTGCCCTCTTTGCCACTGGTTAATGCTGCAACCTGTTTGCAGGCACTGCATCAACTGGATATGGACATTCCTGAACAGGCTATCCGCGAAGGTCTTATCAATGCAAATTTGCCTGGACGGTATCAGCGCCTGGATAAACCTGTGCCGATACTGCTTGATGTTGCCCATAACCCCGAGGCTGCCAGCTATCTGGCTGAACGCTTACAGGAAGAAAAGCATACTGGCCGCCTGTATGCACTGTTAGGCATGCTGTCAGATAAAGACACGGATGAGGTGTTGACCATTATGCATCCTGTCATTGATGAATGGGCGGTTTGTAACCTTGATACACCTCGAGCAATTGCCGCCGATCAGCTGCAGGCAAAACTGACAGAGTTAGGCGCTGGCAGGGTGGAGACGTATGACAATGCCTCTGCCGCGTTAGAAGTCTTGTTAGAGCAGGTTTCAGAGGATGACCTGCTCATTATATTTGGCTCTTTTTTCACCGTTGGAGCTGCACTAGAGGCACTATCCATAGTGCCTTAACAGGGCCTTGGCTGGGGATTTCATAATGGATGACGGAATCAAACAACGTTTAATTGGAGCCGTTGTGTTAGTGGCTCTGATGGTGATATTCCTGCCAATGCTTTTCAGTGGCGATGATCTGGAGCCTGCAGACGTGCTGGTTGATATACCCGAACGGCCAGCTATTCCCAGTTTTGAAATCACGGAACCGGTAAAACCCAGTGAGCAGCGCGAAGCGGAAAAACCTGTACCGCCAAAACCGCAGCCGACTTTGCAAGAGTTGGTTGATAAAGAGGTCGATGAAAACAGTTTACCGGTAAGTTGGGCGCTGCAAGTTGCTAGCTTTAAGGAGCGTTCAAACGCTGAAAAGTTACGCGATACACTACGCAAAGGTGGTTATAAAGCGTATATAAAATACCGCTTGGACGTTGAACCTAAAATGATTCGTGTGCTGGTCGGCCCTGTTTTGGAACGCAAGGAAATCGATAAAATAAAAGATGCGATTGCACGACATCACAAACTTGAAGGTGTTGTGGTGAGGTATTTACCATAATGAACTGGGCTGACTGGGGCATTATCGCCATTATTGTATTGTCTGGGCTAATTAGCCTTAAGCGTGGCTTTATCAAGGAAGCCTTATCACTGCTGATTTGGGTGTTGGCCTTTGTGATTGCCCGTATGTTTAGCGCTAATATGGCAACTCTACTGGTTGATTACATTGATGTACCGACGATTCGTTATGCAGCCGCTTTTGCGATACTATTTGCGGCTACCTTGATGGTGGGTGCGTTAGTCAATTACTTGATCAGCACTTTGGTGCGGATTACCGGCTTGTCGGGTACTGATCGTGTGCTGGGTATCATTTTTGGCTTGGGACGCGGAGCGCTGCTGGTAGTGGTTGCAATTGCCCTGATTAAACACACACCGCTAACGGGTTCGATGTGGTGGGCACAATCTGCCCTGATACCAGAATTTCTGATGCTTGAAGAATGGTCCTTCGAGCTGTTTGGTAAAATAGCCCGCGCCATTATGGGCACTGCGGAATAACAAATTTAACGCGACTGAGGTTTAGGCTTGATTGCCGCCCAGTGAGCTGTGACTAGGTTACGATAATGACAAATGATAATGGGCGCAAAGACCTGCTTGAGCTAGGTTTGTCGCTGGAAACGCTGGCAATCCGAGCAGGGCATACCCAAACGCCAGAGCTTGAACACGCCGAGCCAATTTTCCCCACATCAAGCTATGTGTACGCCAGTGCCGCAGAGGCCGCAGCACGTTTTGGTGGTGAGCTGCCAGGCAACATTTATTCGCGCTTTACTAATCCCACGGTGCGCGCCTTTGAGCAGCGTTTGGCTGCAATGGAAGGAGCAGAGCGCTGTGTCGGCACAGCCTCTGGAATGGCAGCAATTTTGAGCACTTTTATTGCGCTGTTGAAAGTCGGTGATCATATTGTTTGTTCGCGCAGTGTATTTGGCACGACTGTCGTCATGCTGAATAAGTTCATGGCCAAGTTTGGTGTTGAAACTACCTTTGTTGACCTTAATGATATGGATCAATGGCAAGCGGCCATCCGTCCGGAAACGAAAATGCTGTTTTTGGAAGCGCCATCTAACCCTCTTGGTGGCACGGCGGATATTGCAGCGTTAGCTGAGCTAGCCCATAGCAAAGATATCTGGCTGGCGGTTGATAACTGTTTTTGCACGCCGGCTTTACAGCAACCCTTCAAAATGGGGGCCGATATCGTCATCCATTCCGCAACTAAATACCTGGATGGGCAGGGGCGCTGTGTTGGCGGTGCCGTGCTAGGTAGCCATGAATTAATGGAAGAGGTTTATGGTGTGCTACGCACCTGTGGGCCCAGCATGAGCCCATTTAATGCCTGGGTGTTCCTGAAAGGATTGGAAACGCTGAACCTGCGTATGCAGGCACATAGCAGCAGTGCGCTGAAGTTGGCGCAATGGCTTGAGTCTCAGCCGCAAATTGAAAAAGTACATTACAACGGACTGGCATCACACCCTCAGCATAAACTTGCGGCCAAACAACAATCTGCCTTTAGCGGTGTGTTGGCTTTTGAGGTGAAAGGGGGGCAGGATGAAGCCTGGCGTTTCATTGATGCAACCCAGTTTATGTCCATTACGGCCAATCTGGGTGATGCAAAAACAACCATTACGCATCCTGCAACGACAACTCATGGCCGTTTAACGCCAGAAGAGAAAGTGGCGGCAGGCATTACGCCGAACCTGATTCGGGTATCGGTTGGGTTGGAAAATGTGGGTGATTTGCAAGCAGATTTAGCGCGCGGTTTAGCGGCAATTTGATAATTATTGATTTAGGCATTGTAGGAGAGATTGAATGAATAAACTGTTTAAAGGTTTGGTCGCTGGTTCAATGGCATTGGCTTCCGCATCAGTGGTGGCACACGCCAACGAAGCCCAAATGACAGAAGCTGCTCACCAAACAGCTCATATTATGGATGCCGTTTTACCGGTTTTATTGATGGTGGCAATTTCTGTTATTGCGCGACCTTTCTTTAAGAAAATGCGCGAAGCGCGTTTGGAAAAGCAAAACCATCAGGACAAGTAAGCAACCGCTGAAAGACTAATGATTGGCACTTGTATCCATTCTTTACAAGTGCCAATGACTTCACTACCTAAAAAACTTCGGTTAATTAATCCACCGTGCGGCAGCGCTCTGCTGGAACCGCTAACTGAATCAGCATGTATTGTTTAAAGTCTTCTGCATAGGGCTGAAGTTTCAGGGCCTCCTCCATGCACATTAGCCAGTTATCCCGGTCTGCGGAATCAATGCGTAGGTGCGAATGCGCCTGAGGGATACTAATCGGCCCATATTTTTCCCGGAATAACCGTGGGCCACCCAGCCAGCCACATAAAAATAGAGCCAGCTTATCGCGTGACTCTTCTAGATCGCGTGGATGCATTTTTCGAATGCGATCGGCATCAGTATGTTGGTCCATAACGTCATAAAAATCGTCAACCAGTTTACGGATGCCTGCCTGTCCGCCAGCAGCTTGAAACGATGCGTCACCGTCTCCGTAACGTGGCTGAGTTTTGTTTTGGGCAGTGCTCATGTATTGTTTCCAATGGGTTTATATATTCAATATTGTTATTCATTAGGGCATAAAAAAGGCCTGCAAATGCAGGCCTTTTCTTGCGCTACTGGTTTCTTAGGTTGCCAGAGCCGCATCCGTCTCAACCTCAATAGCGGGTTTGCTATGAGCGTGAGACTTGGTAATTTCTTTACGCTTCTGAAGAGACTTTTCAAGTTTCGCACCCATATCAGCGATGGCCGCATAAAGATCGTCAGCGTTCGCTTTGGCGACGATGTCCTGGCCTAGAAAGTGGGTGGTTGCTTCAGCGGTTTGCGTGTTTTTATCTACCGTCAAAATGACATTGACGCTCGCCATATCAGGGAAATGCTTGGCGATTTTTTTACACTTTTGAGTAACGGCTTCGTTTAATCCGTCGGTGAGTTCTACGTGGTGCCCAGTTACATTTATTTGCATAAATCCGGTCCTTACTAAAGGTTAACTCGAACGGTGAGGTGGATATTTTTTCGCCTCACACATAAAGAGTATAAGGACGTTTTCGAAAATCAAAAGTGTTTATTGCAAATTTACTTCGCATATTCTTTTAACTGATTTACATCAGAGTGCTGCGGAGCGACTATGTACGCATTATTCTTTCATTGGTTTAATCATGACGAAACATATATTGATTGCCGGTTGCGGCAAGTTAGGTGCGGCTGTTGGTGAGCAGCTGGTGCAGGCAGGGCACAGGGTGACGGGGCTTCGACGCAGTGATGTCATCGATACTCAAGGTATTGATTATTTACAAGCAGATCTCAGCGAACCTGGAACACTGAGAGTAGTCCCGACAGATATTGACCTGCTGATCATTATCGTTACACCGAGTGATTACAGCGATGCTGGTTATCGGGCTATTTACCTTGAGGCGGTCGCTAATCTGTTGATGTACTTTTCTGGACAGGGCATTTTACCGCCAGTTATCTATGTTTCATCGACTCGGGTTTATGGTCAGAGCCAAGGCGAATGGGTGGATGAAGAAAGCGAAATAAGACCGGCCGATGAAAAAGGACGCATTCTGCTAGAGGCAGAACAGCAGGTTCTGGCCTGCGGTGGAGCTAAAAACACGGTTGTGCGCTTTTCAGGTATCTATGATGCCGGTTCACAGTTTATGCAACGCCTCGTTAAACAGGGTAACCCGATACAGTTCGATCCGCCTGTCTTTACAAACCGGGTACATCGTGAGGACTGTGTCCGCGCATTGGTTTTCCTGGTTCAGAAACAACTGGCCGACGAAGTGTTGGAGACACATTATTTAGTCAGCGATGACGAGCCCGCAGCCAAATGGGACGTGATTAACTGGCTTGCGCAAAGCATGGGGCTGCCAAGTCCTGAGAAAGCCATCTGCGAAGCAGAAGCCGGGCAGGGGAAGCGCTGTCGTAATAAGCGTATTCGTAACGCAGGCTTCAGTTTTAAATACCCTACATATCGGGAAGGGTATGATCAGTAGTTGCTGACGTCAGCAGAAGGCAATTGATTTCTACCTTTATGCTATGCTCTCTGTTTTAGACGTAAGCCCATTAAGAATATTTGTAGACCAATTCAACATCGACGCATTGAATCTCGCAGGGAATGAGCGGTCATTTAGGTAGGCAAAAAAAAGCGCCAAATGTATGGCGCTTCAACAAAAAGTAACAAAATAGCTTAAGCGGCTTTTTTCAGCGCCTTTTTCAGCTTCTTCAGTTTGCTCTCTTGCTTGGAAACCTTTGCTTTGCGGGCCTTAATTTCTTTTTTAATAGACTTAACTTTTTTTGATGTTTTAGACATAACCTATCTCCTGTGATTTGTTATTCGTTCTCTTCCAGAAAACGACGGATAAACCGGCGAATTTCACGGGCGGCACTGGTATCAAGATCTTCACATAACGAGACGAATTCATCCCGTTCGGTTGCATTGATACGGATAACCAATTGGCTATCTTTTTTGCCAGCTTTCTTTCGCTCTTTTTTTTCAGCCATTTTCAGTATTCGAGTAATTGTAAAATACAAGACATTACATTAGATATGCAATGTATATACAAATGATAGTATTACGATATTCGCTTGTCAAATTATTAAAACCTCGAGGTGTTTCTCTCATTAACAGGGAGCTCATAAAATTTCGTTGCAGCTCGTTCCTATGCTGCTGGAATTTGTATACCTGTTAGACGCCTCTCGTTTGCAGCAGGAGGTTTTGCAGTGTCGCGAACTAGCAATGTAATGCTGCTACCATGACAGCCACTCTTAGGTTTCTGTGTAGCAGACTTCAAAATCGTTCATCACATATAGCAGGCAGTACAAGCTCGCGAACATAAGATGCGCTGGACATATTAATAAGTGTTTTCACAACCTTGACCACGTCATGAACCGGCACAAGCTGTCCATCACCTCGTAGAGCGACTTCACTCAACGGCACACAGAGGGTATCCTCTGTGTTGAGGTAGCCCAGCTGCAAACAAGTAACCGCTAAACCGTCCTCTCGGAAACTTTCTCTCAACGCATCACCAATGCCTGTCAGAGCGAACTTTGACGCCCCAAATGTAACTTCTGGCCGACCACTCTGGCGAAGCCCTGATGTTGAACCGGTAAGAATTAATCGGGGATGACTAGAGTTGAGAAGTTTTGGAATTAGCCTTTTCAGCAGCAGAATGGTGCCAGTGATATTGATATTCACCATTCCAACAATACTTTCATCAGAATCATCAAGAAACTTATAGTCATCCGTGAAAGCTGTCTCTTCCCATATTCCCAGGTTGTATATGAGTACATCCAGCTCTGGGGGAGCCTGACGTTCAATTTCTAAGGCTGCCTCCAGAGGGGTTCCTAAGTCCGCTTCGATCCAATCAAGACTAACGGAATCAGGCAACTGAAGTTTTTTCGGGCGCTGGCGCGAAACCCCAACAACCGTGTCTCCAGCCGTGCATAACCCTTCTACAAAGGCTCGGCCGAGGCCTCTACTAGCGCCAACAATCATCAATTCCATAAATTAATACTCCTTTTCGTCTAACGTCTCGTACATGGACGAAACGCAGTGTTGGCCACTTAGCCCAGCACTTTTTCCGGGCGTATGGTGTTCCTTGTTATGAGATAGTCGTTGACGACGGTAATCCGTCGAATTCTGGCACCTTATCTAGTTTCGCATCCCAAGCAGCTTTGCTAGATGAGAAGATATGTGCCGTTGGTGACATAGAAATCTTTGTGTCCAAACACCCTGCAGGGACTACGAGCAGGTCTGCAAACTGAGTACTTGGTAATGCTGAGCCACACAGCTTACAAAAGCTCTTGTTGTGACGAGTGCCAGCAAGCGTAAAGGAGGTCACAGCATCTGCGCCTGACAGCCAGGTCAATTTTGCTGACTGCGAAAATAGATTTGCCGCATGAGCAGATCCTGTATCCTTTTGGCAATGCTGACAATGGCACAGGTAAAAGCTTTCAAAACCGCCTTGTATCTCGAATTTAACGCTGCCACACAGGCAAGAACCAAAGTAATCAGACATTGGGTTTCCTTTTATGGCCTGTAGGGGCGCACCTAACGCCTGCGAGCCTTCTAGTTGATATGCTTGTTCGCCGGTTGATGAAACTCGATGACATTTTTGTCAGGATCTCTTATAAAAAAGAACTTGGCACCTTCAAACTCAACCTCTTCGGTTATTGTAATACCTAGTTCCTTTAAGGACTTTAGCGCTGATTCAGCACTGGTTACTTCTAGCGCAACGTGAGTGTAACCTGTGTTTTTTTGAGGCGTATCCATGAGGATATTTTCTGTACACTCAGAATCCCCGTTGAGAATGAAATTTATATTAATACCTGACGGGTGTTCCATAATTGCCACTGGTTCCGGCCCCACGGGGCCAGCAATAAAGATAAACCCCAGTTTTTCGTAAAACGCTCTGGAGGTATCTAGGTCTTTAACTCTTAATCCAACATGGTTGATTTTAGTGATTTCTTTCACGATCTACATTTTCCATTTGTATAGAGAGTTAATGCCTAAAGCTGCGGTTGCGAAGCAGTCCGAGAGCCTTTACTTTTTATGTTCTTTTTGGAGGGTGTGCTCAATATCACCACTATTGAAGTCTTCAAGAACTGCATGTACAAAATCCATTGCATCAACAGATATTGATAGCGCTTGTTTACTTAACTCCCATAAGGCAATAACACTCTTAATTTGTCTTTCTTCGGTAGGAAAAATCACATAAGTGAATTGTCTTATAAATCTTTTGAGTTAATAGTTCATAATCCTTTGAGGTTTCACAAAGTTCCAATACTTACTCCTTGAACATAACGCTTAAAGCAGGGGCGCAGCTCTTGCCTTTATTTGTTAACACCTTCCTGACCAATGAATTGATTTCGTTTCCTATTTCTATAGTCAAAGGATCCTGTCGCCTATATTCACTATTCAAATAGTCATCAATCCATCTTTTATAATGATTTCGTTGTTCATAGGAAAAGGCAACGAACTCTAGACCATGGGGCCGCCCAGATTCACCAGAGATATCCACGGTGAATGATGTGCCAACGATACTTCTATGTTTAGAGTGATTTACTATATCCACCAAATATCTATAGTCTTGATGATTAGTAAATTGCTCAATCAAGCTGAACAGCTTCGAATAATCAGGCTTATTTGAAATTTTATCTTTTACGTTGTGCAATGATATTTTTCTCGGACTTAATTTAAGGTCGCTATCACTGCCCATGTTCAGAGAAAAATAAATAACATGGCTCAAAATATCTGATATCGCATGCATGCTTTGTAGACAAGCTACCACATTAGCTTCTACCATTTTTCTACAGCGATAAAACTCCATATTTTGTTCGTCATCACTACCTAATACCAGTTTAAATAGGCTAACTTCATCCTCTTTGCCTTTCAAAAATTCTGTAATTAGCCTTTCAAATTCCTGAAAATGATAGCGCGCATAGTGTTTTCTATCGATTATCGACTCAAGACATGGAGACAAGATATCTCTCTGCTCTTTTCCATGTATGTGCTCGACATCATTTCTTAATTCTTTGAGGTTCCATCTCATTTTGAGTCCTTACTGTGCTAACAGCTTAGTGAACGAGACATGTCGCATAACTGTTTGTTTAGGTATGGTTTTCGGTAAACGTTATGAAGCGGTGAGGGGGGATTGGCAGGGTATAAATCAGCGATCATGTAGACCATTCCTTGGTGTAAATGAAATTCAGTACATTGATTCTGGCTTATCTTACCGATAACCGACTAAGGTTTTAAAGCGTTTTTTGCTTCAATCCATTGCGCCATGTATTGCGTACTTTTCATGCTGTGATGGCGGAGCATGGCGCCGGTGAAGTTATTCTGGCGGTGTGTTTCCAGATCGCTTTCAAGCTGGTTAAGCCGCTCTAACAGCTCGCTACCGAGTCGGGTTTTATCGTAATGTTGATTGATAATGGCATAACCTTGCTGTTGAGCCTGTTGCCAGGATGCTTGGTGGCTATATAACTCTACGGCTGCAGCAGCGAAGGCTTTGCAGTCATTTTCTACCGTACCATTCCATGGCAGGTCACCGTGCATTGCTTCCGCGCCGGTAGTGGTTGTCACGCTGGCTGTACCGCACTGCATGGCCTCCGTGAGTTTACCTTTTATGCCTGCACCAAAGCGCAGAGGCGCAAGACAAACACGAGCAGCGGACATGACCTGTGGTGCATCTTCCGCCCAGCCTTTAACGAGAAAGCCCTGTTTGGGATTGTGTAGTTGCGTGGCTTTGGGGGGCGGGTAGGCGCCGTAAATATGCAGTTCGGCAGCAGGGAGCTGCTTGCGAATGAGTGGCCAAATCTCTGTTTTTAATTGCAGTACAGCATCCCAGTTTGGTGCGTGGCGGAAGTTGCCTATGCTGATGAAATGCTGACGCTGTTCAAAGCCTGGTGAGCTGATATTTTCGGGGTCGATACTTTGCAGCATAAAGGGCACGCAATGCAGCAGAGAGGGCTCAACCTTAAAATGGTTGATTAATAGCTCGGTTTCGTAACTTGAAACCATGAGCGTTAAATCGCAGCGCAAAATACTGGCGACTTCGCGAATGGCCTGTTCGCTGTGTAGGTCCTGCGTGGTGACGTCCCGGTTTTGTTTAATCGCCTGATGACGTGCCAGACGTAAAAAATGCAGGTCTTCGGTGTCGAGTACACGTAACGCATGAGGGCAATGCTTCTCTACGCGCCAACCGAATTGCTCTTCCATCATAAAGCGGTCAAACAGAACCATGTCGGGCATTAGCTCGCTGATAAAGTTATCGAAGCTACTGTTGTTAAGTTCGATATTCGCTTCACAGATGCCGTAGTCGCTGAGTTCTATTTTATGAGCGCCAATGGCGGCAGGGCTGGCGAAGGTGATCTGCCAGTTTTGGCTTAGAAACAATTCGATTAATTGCATCATGCGGCTGCCTGCCGCAGAGGAGTTTGGCTCAGGCCAAACGTAGCCGATGATAAGCAGTTTTTTCATGGATGAGGTGCAGGTGAGGGGGGCAGACAGGATCGACGGTAACTTGGTTGCCTTCGATCCTGAGATTAATGCTAGCGTCGGAAGCCGTATTCAAGCGTAAAATAGTGAATTGGCATATCGGCCAACGGTTCTTTGAGTTTGGCGAGTTCAGCTTCGGGGCCGTGAACTTCGAGACCCGTTAATTCAGAAATTTGTAAAGCCTGCTCAAGAATATCGCCGATGTTACTTAGGTGATCTAGCAAGGCGTCCGCATTTTCGTAACCTTCACGGCAGTGTGCTTCGTTACCATCAAAACTGAAACCGTAATAGAGGCAACCGCTTTCGTTTTTTGTTTTTTCAACAAACTGCTCGCACAGTGACCTAAAGGCGGCCATTTGGTCTTCTTGGACTTCAAAATAGGGCACGATGGTGCAGCAGGTATCTTGTGTTGCCATGACGCATTCTCCTTGAATTGGCGTGGAACTGAGGTGTGCAGAGAGTATGGAGAAATTATTCGCTTTTGCCCAGTCAGGAGGCCCGTTTGTTACCGGATTTATTTAGCATTTTCAGTAGAATAGGCTCAAAAATAACGTCAATTGCCAATGGCATTTTTTCTGAGCTGATGACGAGTGTGTCAGCACGAGATAAAGAACCATTCAACTTGCTTTGTAAATAAGCAATGTCGATAGCAAATTTCTCTGGTTTCAGAAAATGAATGACCACCAGACTTTCATCATTGCCGGGAATGCGGGTGGCAGCAAAGGGGTCGGAGGTATCCACCGTTGGAATACGCTGGAAATTGATGTCAGTACGAGAGAACTGCGGCGTGATAATGTTCACGTAGTCGTACATGCGGCGCAGGATCGATTGTTTTACCTGCTGTTTGTTATAGCCGCGCTCTTTAATATCGCGCTGCATTTTCTGAATCCACTCCAAATTGATAACAGGCACAACGCCAATTTTAAGGTCGACGTGACGAGCAATATCATGAGGTGGATGAACCAGCGCCCCATGGAGGCCTTCGTAAAATAAGAGATCAGAGCCTCGTCCTTCCTCCTGCCAGTCAGTAAAAGTGCCAGCAGCTTGCTGATAGGGGCGGGCCTGTATTTCGTCATGCAGGTAGTGTCGAGTGATGCCGTAACCCCGGCTGGCATAGTTTTCGAGCAGCTGTTCTAACTGGTCAAGCAGGTTGGCTTCAACACCAAACAGGCTGAAGCGACCATGCTTTCGATCTGTTTCCGCCGTTAGGCGAGCCATTTCAGCCCGCGCATAACGATGAAAGCCGTCACCATCCACTAGCATTGGCTTTATATTGCAGCGCTCGAACAGCAATTCAAAGGCTGTTTTAACCGAGCTGGTGCCTGCTCCTGATGAGCCGGTTACCGCAATAATGGGATGTTTTTGTGACATGTCGTACCCTGTAATGTTCGGCCTTCAACTTACTAGTGTTTCCTTTAGTTTTGACAGAATTTGGTCGGGAACGATCAATCGGACACAAAAAAGCCGCAGCGAAATGAATCAAACTGCGGCTTGCTTGTTTCAACTAACCCATTACTTCAGGTTGTAGACTGAAGCCATTTTTTCCAGAGAAACAGGTTTGATTTTGCTGGCATGACCTTCACAGCCAAAGGCTTCGTAACGCGCCTTAACAATACCTTTCATGGCATCCACGGTTTCTTTCAGATATTTACGAGGGTCAAACTCGGCTTTGTTGTGCTCCAGGAAGCGACGAATCGCGCCTGTAGACGCCAGACGCAGATCGGTATCGATATTGACCTTGCGCACGCCATGTTTGATGCCTTCACAGATTTCTTCAACGGGTACACCGTAGGTTTCAGGAATCGCGCCGCCGTATTCGTTAATAACGGCCAGCCAATCTTGTGGTACAGAAGAGGAGCCGTGCATGACCAGGTGAGTGTTTGGAATGGCTTCATGAATCGCTTTAATGCGGTCAATTGCCAGAATGTCGCCTGTTGGTGGGCGAGTGAATTTATAGGCGCCGTGTGACGTACCGATAGCAATTGCCAGTGCGTCTACATTGGTTTTTTCAACAAAATCTTTGGCTTCAGCAGGATCGGTCAACATTTGTTCATGTGACAGTGTGCCCTCTGCGCCAACACCGTCTTCTTCACCGGCCTGGCCGGTTTCCAGAGAACCCAGGCAGCCCAGTTCGCCTTCAACAGAAACGCCGCAGGCATGGGCCATATCAACTGTTTTACGGGTAACGTCGACATTGTACTCATAAGAAGAGGGGGTTTTGCCGTCTTCACGCAGCGAACCGTCCATCATGACCGAGCTGAAACCCAGTTGAATGGAGCGCTGACAAACCGCTGGACTGGTACCGTGATCCTGGTGCATAACAACCGGGATGTGCGGGAACTCTTCAACTGCGGCAAGAATCAGGTGGCGCAGGAAAGGTGCGCCAGCGTATTTACGAGCACCCGCTGAGGCCTGAACGATCACCGGCGAATTGGTCTCATCGGCGGCTTCCATGATGGCGCGCATTTGCTCCAGGTTGTTCACGTTAAAGGCCGGGATGCCGAAGCTGTTATCGGCGGCGTAATCAAGCAGTTGTTTAAGCGAAACTAGAGCCATGTCGAGCGGTTCTCCATTGCGTCAAAAGAATTGGATGGCAGCAATAAAGCGGTATTTTTTTACCGTATTATCACTCCGAATTAAGGCTGCCTAGCTTACACCGAAAGCGCTTCTCCATCCAGCATATAAGGCGTCCGCATCACCTGAAAATGACTCAAAAGCACGGGCCAGTGCGCGGTGTTCTTTTGCGAATTGTAGAGGGTTGGCTCCTGTTGCCCAGCATTCATAAGCTTGGCGCAACGAGCGCGCGCCTTCAGCGGGGCCATCTAAATGGCCATAACAGCCACCACCGGCTGTCATAATGACATTGCCGTGCCCGAGATTTTCAAAAAAGCCCAGTGCCCGAACGGCATTCATACCGCCGGAGATAATGGGCGTGGTGGGTTTCATACCCAGCCAGGGTTGCTCAAAGTAGGGGCCTGAAGCAATATCCTGCTCAAGCATGTAGGCCGATAAACGGTCTGCAGCTTCGCCCTCCATTTTTCCAAAACCCATGGTGCCGGTATGAATGCCGGATGCACCCAGCAGTCGTGCTAATTTGCACAGGACCAGTGAGGTGTAACCACGTTTACTTTGCGCAGAGGTGACTGCACCGTGGCCGGCTCGGTGATAGTGGATATAGGTGTTTGGAAAATTTTTACGGGCCGTTGTCACTGCGGATGGGCCGGCGACATAGCCATCTACCAGGAAGGCAACGTGGTCGGCGTTTTCTTTAAACGCATCCAGTATAAATTCGCCGCGTGCGAGCATTTCATCATGGTCATCCGCAGTGATGTTTGCTGAGAACAGCTTTGCTTCACCGGTCTTATCCTGCGCACGGCGTAGCGAGTCAGAAGTTAATGTAATTGTTTCTTTAAGTGGTGCAACTGGCTGATTTCCCTGCGGTTCGTCATTCTTGATGAAGTCGCCGCCAAGCCAAAAGTCATAGGCGGCCTTGGCAAACGGCTGAGGGCGCAACCCTAACTTAGGCTTGATAATGGTGCCGACAATTAGACCGCCATGTTGCTCTCGACGGCCTAATATCTTCCAGAAATGACTCAGCGTAGTGGCGGGTCCGTCATAGAGTTTCAGGTATTTTGGTGGGAAATAAAAATCATGCATTTTGCCGTATTCAACATCCCCCATGCCCTGATTGTTACCAATGCAAAGTGTCAGGAATGACGCCACCATGGCTTTGCCGTCGATAATATTGCGGTCAAACAGGTCAATGGGAAAGGCAATTTTGACCAGTCCGGTTTTTTCGTCTGCGTGATAAACCAACGCATCGACGGAGCGGGTGTGGTCGTCTGTGGTACAGACTTCAACATTGGTACCGGTGGAGGATTCAGCGGCAAAATGTGCGGCGGTAGCGAGAAAATCGTAACCGGCTTTGGGGCGCATGATATAGGCCACCAGAACGTGGCGACCCAGTTTGATGAGTTGGTCTTCATCCAGGTCTAAATTGACGTAGCGATAGCTTTGATCCAGAGCCATGTTGCCTCCTGCTTGTCTTGCTGCTCTTCAGGAGCCTCTAATTACGCCTCAGCCAGCGGGAGCGAGCACGGATGTAATCAGAGGATCCCTAATATAAGAGCCTTACAGCAGGCAAATAATTCCATTTACATGGGGAGGCCTGGGTTAGCCCTGCTGTTTTTGCCATTCCTCGGCAGTATAGGTTTTAAGCACGAGTGCGTGGATAGGGTTGTTCATCATTTCCGCGAGTATCTTATAAACGTGCTGATGGCGAGCGACCATTCCAACCCCGTCAAAGGCACTGGATACGATGACTGCCTTGAAGTGACTGTCGGTGCTGCCGTGGGCATGACCAGCGTGTTGGTGGCTTTCATTAACGACTTCAAGAAACGCTGGTTTGAGCGCTTCGTTAAGCTTGTTTTCAATGGTGCTTTGTACGGACATAAATAAAACCTATTAAAAAGGACTAAATGAGAATTTAAATGGACAGTAGTGGCGGCAAGTCTTTAAGGCTGTCGATGGTGATATCAGGGTTGTGTAGACGAATATCCTCACCATGGTTGTAGCCGTAACTCAGCGCAACCACCGGGCAACCAGCTTGTTTAGCCGCTTCAATATCACTTTTTGAATCGCCAACCATCAGGCATTCATCAATATGAACACCAAACTCCTGGGCAGCATGAAGCAGAGGGCCTGGGTGTGGCTTTTTGGTTGGCAGAGTGTCACCGCTCACGACCAGCGAGAAATACTGGGCGATATTGATGTTTTCAAGTAACACTTCCGTAAACTGCTCCGGTTTATTGGTGATACAGGCAAGCGCTAAACCTGCGTTTTTCAATGTCTGCAGTGTCTGCTCGACATGTTCATACAGCGCGCTGTGTAGCGCGAGGTTTTCATGGTAGTAGCGGTTAAACAGTGGCATAGCCTGGTCAAACAGTGCCTTATCTGCGGTGCCATGCATATCATTCGTCAGGGCGCGATTGATAAGCGCCTGTGCGCCATTACCAACCCAAGTACTGACCTTTTCAATACCAGGGGCGGGGAGGTCAAAATGGCTGAGCATTTTACCTACCGCAAAGGCCATGTCGGCAACAGAGTCGACCAGCGTACCATCTAGGTCAAAGAATACGGCGCGGGGTTTAAACATAGCTAAAGCTCACTTAAAAACGGGTTATGGTCATTGCGGCGCACATTCTAACGTATACGGTATAAAGGTTCCTAGGTCAGTCATGAATAATGAGCGAGCCTTATTCGTGGCTGGCTGCATGGACAATGCTTTAAAGACAGGGTAAAAGTGTCACTTTCGGATTGATTACGCTAAAGGATTTATTATGGCTGCTGACGAGCATCCGTCGTTAACTCGTTTTTTTCTGGGGTTTGCCGCTTTTGTGGTGATAGTGGCAGGCATGAAGGCCGCTGAGTCGCTGCTTGTGCCGTTCCTGTTATCAATATTTATCGCAGTTATTTGCGGGCCACCATTGGCCTGGATGACCAAGCGTGGCGTGCCGCTGATTTTGGCGATGTTAGTGGTGGTTGCCTTTATTGTGGTGTTTGGTGTCGCCGTTGGCGCGATCGTTAGTACTTCAATCAATGATTTTTCCCAGGACTTGCCGGTCTATCAGGAAAAACTTAGCACTATTACGGCAACGTTTTTGGCATGGCTCGGTGGAATGGGTTTTGATTTGCCGATTAACCAAATTCAGGAAAATATAAAACCGGGAACGGTCATGGGCATGGTGGGTAAAGCGCTGGCCTCGTTGGGTAATGTGATGACCAATGCTTTTCTGATTTTGCTGACAGTGATTTTTATTCTGTCGGAGTCGGCGATGTTTCATTCCAAGCTGGAGCGTGCGGCAGGCGAGGGATCTAAGTCTCTTCAGGCGATTGAGCGTTTTACCTCCAGTATTAACCAATATATGGCAATCAAAACCGGATTGAGTTTATTGACCGGCGTTTTAATTATGTGTTGGTTATGGATTATTGGTGTTGATTACCCGGTGCTGTGGGGGCTAGTCGCTTTTTTACTTAACTTTGTGCCTAATCTGGGTTCTATTATTGCCGCAGTACCGGCGGTATTGCTGGCTTTGATTCAGCTGGGTACTGGCGACGCTTTGTTAACGGCTGTTGGATACGTTTTCGCCAATGTGTTGGTTGGTAATGTGCTCGAACCAAGAATGATGGGCAAGGGACTGGATTTATCAACGCTGGTGGTTTTTCTATCGTTGGTGTTTTGGGGTTGGGTGCTGGGGCCTGTTGGTATGTTGCTGTCGGTGCCGTTAACAATGACCGTTAAGATTGCACTGGAAAGTACCGGTAAGCCGTCGATTGTCAGTGTGCTGCTAGGCGCTGGAGTGCCGGAAAATCAGTTGAGTGCCCAGCCGCTTGAGTGGAAAAAGGGCGAATAAGGACTGATGCCTTAAGGGGCCTCACTGACCTCAATTCGTTCCGCGCTGCTGATACGAATTGTCTGCCCCTTAAGTGTTTTAAAGCTGTGTTCCTGTAGGTCGCCTTTGTAAACCTGATAGCTTACCTTATCACCGCTATTAGGGTTGATAATGTTAACCGTCATAACCTGATGGTTATCCATCCAGTTATAAATAAAAAAACCAATAGCTGCGGTAGCTGTGAGCAGGATTAATCCGCCCGCTAACCAATGAAACTGACTCGATAGGGTGGGCTTTGACCCACTGGATGGGCTATCGGTAGTTTGTCCGTCAGCCGCTGTATTTTTTCCACGCTGGTAGCGCAAATAAGCAAAGCAGGTAGCAATCACAAGGGCTGTAATAAGAATTTTGGTCAGCATTTAATACTCGCAAGAGACGAGACGGGGCGGTTACTTACAGGGATAGACGCCTATTTTGATAGCTTGAAACTACCGTTAGCAAAACAAATAAGCGCCTTTTGCCTGGCTTAATTAGTGCTGATGACCTTCAGGGCCGTGAGCGTGGCCATGCTCAATTTCTTCTGCACTGGCATCACGAATCGATTCAACCGATACGTCAAAAATCAATGTGGTGCCGGCTAGTGGGTGGTTGGCATCAACCGTTACTTCCGTTTCACCAATTTCAATGATTTGAAGGTTTGCCGGGCCTTGCTCCGTTTGTGCGGTCAGTACCATGCCGACTTCAATATTTTCGATGTCCTTGAGTGCTTCTAAAGGCACTTTCTGTACACCGCTGTCGTGACGTGGGCCGTATGCGTCTTCCGGTGCAATAGTAACCTGGAACTCGTCACCTACGTTTTTGCCTTCCAGTGCTTTTTCCAGGCCGGGGATCAGGTTGTTGGCACCGTGCAGATAGGCCATAGCTGGGCGATCTTTTGAAGACTCAATCAAGTCGCCGTTATCAGCATTGATGAGTTTGTAATGAATGGAAACAACTTTGTCTTGTGCAACTGTCATGTCAAGTATCCGTTTAGCGAATCCCAATAAGGGAGTATTAGTCAGTCCAAAGGCGTATAAACCTGATGGCATTTGGGCGTAAAGGCGACGTGGAGACTTCAACAGCAAACGTGCAGCAAAAGTGCGACAGTGGTCGATCTGTACGAGCAAAACAGTATAACAATGGCACTTGCACAGTTAAACCGGATTTATTTAACGGGCTGGGAGAGGGAGGAGAAGAGCCCGTTAAGTCTCAATAAATAAGGGATGTTTATTTATTGATTTCGATCAAATTATCTCGCTACCTGGCGTGATGTAGATCAATTTGAGGGGCACACCTTCGGGCTAAAGTTTGTGTGTAAAGCAACTTTATTGAGTAGGGGAAGATAATGGATTTATTAGTGCAATTGTTCAGTGACTGGGTTGGCATTCTTTCTTTTGGCGTTGTTGCCTTCATCGTTGTGATGGCTATTTATATGTTTAAATGGGTCGGTAAACACGTCAATGATGAAGCTGACAAAAAAGGTTGAACGCTACTAACCTGTCAATTTTATTACTGTCAGTCGGTATCAACTAGCCCTGCCTGAATTTCAGGCGGGGCTTTTTTATGCCTGTTTGATTTGACTGGTGGTCAGCTTTAACTGAAAAAAACAGTGAAAATTGTATTGGCTCACTCCTGCATTCGGTAGTATTCGGCGGCAAAGCAAGCTAGCATAGATGCTATACAAATAATAAGGATAAGCGGGCCTTGATGGTCATTCGCTTATCTCGAAAAATTGATGACATGCCCGGATTTTGGAGACTTTAATGGCATATAACAAAATTTCTGTTCCGACAGATGGCGAAAAAATTACCGTTAACTCTGACTTGTCCCTGAACGTTCCTAATCGACCTATCGTTCCTTTTATCGAAGGTGATGGTATAGGTGTAGATGTAACGCCGCCGATGATCAGTGTTGTTGATGCGGCCATTAATAAAGCCTATGGCTCAGAACGCTCAATTGCCTGGATGGAAGTCTATGCTGGGGAAAAAGCGGTTAATACTTACGGTGGTGACGAGTGGCTGCCTAACGAAACACTTGAAGCCTTCAAAGAATTTGCAGTGGGTATCAAAGGCCCTTTGACGACGCCCGTTGGTGGCGGTATTCGTTCACTGAACGTGGCTCTGCGGCAGGAGTTGGATTTATACACTTGTTTGCGTCCCGTTCGTTGGTTCACCGGCGTGCCTAGCCCTGTAAGGGAACCAGAAAAAACCAATATGGTTATCTTCCGTGAAAACTCTGAAGATATTTATGCCGGCGTTGAGTGGGCTGCTGGAACGCCAGAAGCTGATAAGCTGATTGCTATTTTACAAAACGAGTTTGGTGTTAAGAAAATCCGATTCCCGGAAAATTGCGGCATTGGCATTAAGCCTGTTTCCAAAGAGGGTACCGAGCGCTTGGTTCGCCGTGCAATTCAATATGCTATTGACCAGGATCTGCCAAGTGTAACGCTGGTTCATAAAGGCAACATCATGAAGTTTACTGAAGGTGCCTTTAAAGAGTGGGGCTATGAATTAGCCACCAATGAATTTGGTGGTGAGCTTTTACAGGGTGGCCCATGGCAGGTGATTAAAAATCCGAACAATGGTAAAGAAATAGTGATCAAAGATGTGATCGCTGACGCGATGCTGCAGCAGATTTTGTTGCGCCCGGATGAATATAGCGTAATCGCAACTCTTAACCTGAACGGTGACTTTATTTCCGATGCACTAGCCGCTCAGGTTGGCGGTATTGGTATTGCACCAGGCGCCAATATCAGTGATAACGTAGCAATTTTTGAGGCTACGCATGGCACCGCGCCTAAATATGCCGGTTTGGATAAGGTGAATCCAGGTTCTTTGATTTTGTCAGCTGAAATGATGCTGCGCCACCTTGGCTGGAATGAAGCGGCTGACCTGATCATCAAAGGTATTGAAGGTGCAATTACGGCAAAAACAGTGACCTACGACTTTGAGCGACTGATGGATGGAGCCACACTGTTGTCATCCAGCGAATTTGGCGACGCTATCATCGCAAACATGTAGACTTAAGGCCTTATCGGCAAATGCAAAAGCCCGGTTTTACCGGGCTTTTTTATTACCTATAATCATTGAAAGACGTTAATAAACCCCCAAATATACGCATTATTGACCCACATCTGAGGTCTAATTATTTACAATGAGCGTATCCCCTTTTTCAGACTGCAGTATTTTTTAAATGGCTATGCGTAAAACCCAACAGATTGAACTAACATTAAATCATGATCATCAAAGTGATGATGGAAACCTGGCGGTAGAACAGGCAAAACCAAAGCTAAAGCCGCCTCCCATGTATAAGGTTGTGATGTATAACGACGACTATACACCGATGGATTTTGTGGTTGAAATTCTTGAATCTTTTTTTAATTTGAACCGGGAAAAAGCGACGCAAATCATGCTGACTGTCCATACTCAGGGTAAAGCGGTTTGCGGTGTGTTTACACGTGATATAGCAGAGACCAAGGTCACTCAGGTTAATCAGTACTCAAGTGATAATGAACACCCCCTGTTATGTGGTATGGACCAAGCAGATTAGCCATTGATACAAGATAAGAGAGAAGCGCTATGCTAAGTAAAGACCTCGAAATCACCTTGAACATGGCTTTCAAGGAAGCTCGTGATAAACGCCATGAGTACATGACGGTTGAGCACCTTTTGTTGGCCTTGTTGGACAACACGGCTGCAGCTAATGTGCTGCAATCCTGTGGTGCAGATCTCTATGAGTTACGCAAAGAGCTGAATGCCTTTGTTGATTCCACAACACCACTTATTCCTGATGACAGCACTGACAATGAAACGCAGCCAACTCTCGGTTTCCAGCGTGTGCTGCAACGTGCTGTGTTCCATGTTCAGTCCTCAGGTAAAAAAGAAGTCACTGGTGCCAACGTCTTGGTCGCTATTTTTAGCGAGCAGGAGAGCCATGCCGTTTACCTGCTTAAGCAGCAAGACATTAGCCGTATCGACATCGTCAATTATATTGCCCATGGGATTTCACGGGTTTCCGGCTCTGAAGAAGAGCAAAGCGAAACAGCCGCTGAACAGGATGAAGCTGAAGTTATTGGCGATGAAACTAAACAGAGCTCACTGGATAGCTTTGCGACTAATCTCAATGAGTTAGCTAAACAAGGTGAAGTTGATCCTTTGATTGGTCGCTCCCACGAAGTGGATCGAGTGGTGCAGATTTTATCGCGACGACGCAAAAACAACCCGCTATTGGTCGGTGAGTCAGGCGTTGGTAAAACAGCCATTGCAGAAGGGCTGGCGAAGCTGATCGTTGATGAGAAAGTGCCAGAAATTATTGCCGATGGAGTTGTGTATTCCCTGGATCTAGGGGCGCTGTTAGCGGGCACCAAATACCGCGGCGACTTTGAAAAACGTTTCAAAGCGGTGCTGGCTGAGTTGAAAAAACAGCCTCATGCCATTCTGTTTATTGATGAGGTTCATACCATCATCGGCGCCGGTGCTGCTTCTGGTGGCGTTATGGACGCGTCGAATTTGCTGAAACCCCTGTTGAGCTCCGGTAAGGTGCGTTGTATTGGGTCAACGACTTATCAGGAATTCCGCGGTATTTTCGAAAAAGACCGCGCGTTGGCACGTCGATTCCAGAAGGTTGATGTAGACGAGCCAAGCGTTGATGACACCTACAAGATCCTCAAGGGACTTAAGGAAAAGTTTGAAGAGCATCACGGTATCCGTTTCACTGATCCTGCGTTGCGCAGTGCCGCGAAATTAGCTGATCGCTACATTACTGACCGACAGCTGCCGGATAAGGCGATTGATGTGATTGACGAGGCGGGCGCCCATCAACATTTGGTTGCACCAAGCAAGCGTAAAAAAGTGATTGGTGTGAGCGAAATTGAACAGGTGGTTGCCAATATCGCCCGGGTTCCCCCACAAAGTGTTTCTGCGTCCGATCGGGATTCACTGAAGAATATTGATCGTGACCTCAAACTGGTTGTTTACGGTCAGGATGAAGCGATTGACTCAATTAGCAGTGCGATTAAATTATCCCGTGCGGGCTTAAAAGACGAGCAAAAACCTATTGGTTCCTTCCTGTTTGCAGGTCCAACGGGGGTTGGTAAAACCGAGTTGACCAAGCAACTGGCTAAGGTCATGGGCGTGGAACTGGTGCGCTTTGATATGTCCGAGTACATGGAGCGTCATACCGTTTCTCGTTTGATTGGTGCGCCTCCCGGTTACGTTGGCTTTGATCAGGGTGGTCTGCTGACCGAGGCCGTGTCTAAACAGCCACACTGTGTGTTGTTGCTCGATGAAATTGAAAAAGCGCATCCCGAGGTTTTCAACCTGTTATTACAGGTTATGGATCACGGCACGCTGACCGATAACAACGGCCGTAAAGCGGATTTCCGTAACGTGGTGCTGATTATGACCACTAACGCGGGTGCTGAGCAAATGAGCCGCCGCTCCATTGGCTTTGCTAATCAGGATCACAGCACCGATGGTATGGAAGAGGTGCGTAAGTTATTTACGCCGGAGTTCCGCAACCGTCTGGATGGCATTATTCAGTTTGGTGCTCTTGATCCGCAGGTTATCGAGCATGTTGTTGACAAGTTTGTTATTGAGCTACAGATGCAGCTGGATAGCAAAAAAGTGCATATCGAGATCGATAGCGCAGCCCGAGCCTGGTTAGCAAAAGAGGGCTATGACGAGAAGATGGGCGCACGTCCAATGGCGAGACTCATTCATGAAAAACTGAAAAAGCCGCTGGCCGAAGCCATTCTGTTTGGTGAGTTGGAAGGTAAGGGCGGTGAAGTCTTTATTTCCGTGGAGGACGATGAGCTGAAAATCACTATCGAAAGTAATCAGCCTGTTGCCGAGCCAGATTGACCTTCTTAAACTACAGGTAACAAAAAAGCCCGACTAGTTAAAAACAGTCGGGCTTTTTTATGTCTGCATGATCTGTGGTTTAGCGGGCGCGGTAAGTAATACGGCCCTTGGTCAGATCGTACGGAGTTAATTCAACGGTCACTTTATCGCCAGTTAGAATGCGAATGTAGTTCTTGCGCATTTTTCCAGAAATATGTGCAGTCACGATGTGACCGTTTTCCAGTTTTACGCGGAACATTGTGTTAGGCAAGGTATCGATAATCTCGCCTTCCATTTCAATCTGGCCTTCTTTTGCCACTGATAAGTCTCCAAAATTACGAGTTCTTAAAAATTAGGCGTGCATTCTGCCTAAATGAGCGAAACTACGCAAGACCTAATTGGTTTAGGGCTTATGATGATGTTCTATTAGCTGGGCGCTTAAACAGGCGTTATTGGTCTATAACGCTTTGTTGACGGCACGGTGGGAGGTGTCTTTGTCACGCTATCATTTTTTCCGCACAGGTAGGGAAGCCGTTGCGTCACTAAAACGGCGCGCCTAGGATAACACCGACCAACGGTCATTGATGAACATTTCGATGGGGCGATAATCGATTTTGTAGCTCATTTTTTGACAGGCCTTAATCCAGTACCCTAAATAGAGGTATTGCAAACCAGCTTCCCGAGCTAAATGAATCTGTGACAGGATCGTATAAACGCCATAGCTGGCACGGTGATTATCAGGATCAAAAAAACTATAAACAGCCGAATAGGCATTCTCTAATTGATCGGTGACCGCTACGGCGACTAACTCCCCATTGTCTCGGTATTCAATAAAGCGTGTGTCAGCCTGGCTCTCCGTTAAAAAGTCTTTAAATTGCTCGAGTGTTGGTGGATACATATCCCCATCTTTGTGGCGAGCGGTTATATAACGTGCGTACAACGCGTAGAGTTCATCGTTGCTACGAGCGTCGGTCATGGTAACGGTTAAATGAGCGTTTCGATTCCAGATTTTGCGCTGCGTGCGAGAGGGCTTAAAGCTATGTACCGGGATTCGGACAGGTACGCAGGCAGAGCAGTTTTTACAGTTTGGGCGATAAACAAAATCTCCGCTGCGACGAAAACCCAGTTCGGCTAACCGGGTTTGTGAGAAACAATTTAAAACGGTATCAGGATCGACAAACACGGTTTTTGCCTGCCGATCGGGTAGATAACTACAATCGTGCTCGTGGGTTTCAAATAGCTTAATCTGCTGTTCTTGCGGGTCTTCTTTTTCAGTCACGTTTTGTTATTCCAAAGGGACTGGTTGGGGTCCTCAATGTGTTGTTCAAGGTGAGCAATAAACTGGCCGCGATCAATGGTTATGGCGCCTAAACTTTCCAGATGCTCACTATGAACTTGGCAATCAACCAAATTAAAGCCCCACTCTAACAGCTGTTGGGTGAGTTGATAAAGTGCAACTTTTGAGGCGTCAGTTGCGCGGCTGAACATGGATTCCCCAAAAAATACTCGCCCCATGGCAAGCCCATACAACCCACCAACTAACTCATCACCTCTCCAGACTTCCACGGAGTGGGCAATGCCCTGTGAGTGTAAATGCTGAAAAGCCTCCAGCATGTCCGGCGTAATCCAGGTGCCGTCCTGATCCTGGCGTGATTCAGCGCAGTGTTGCATGACCCTTGCAAATTGCTGATCAAAGCTTACCGAGAAGACGTTTTTACGAAGCGTTTTTTTTAGGCTACGGGAAACGTGTAATTGCTCAGGATAAAGAACACAGCGAGGGTTGGGCGACCACCATAAAATGGGCTGGTCTTCTTCGTACCAGGGGAAAATACCCTGGCGGTAGGCTTCCATTAGCCGCTCTGCGCTTAAATCCCCGCCAACGGCGAGCAGTCCATCAGGCTCACGAAGCGCCTGGGAAACATCGGGAAACAGGTGAGTGTTTTCGTTTAGCCAAATAATGTCTGACATGGGCCCTAATATAATGCCTTTTAAGTCTGCTGTTCAGGCAACTAAAAACGGCGCGGCTTCGTTGAAGCGGCGCCGTTCCAATACCTGGTTGAAAAGCGGTTTTGCTTATTCGTCCAGAAACTTCTCTGCGTCCAGCGCGGCCATGCAGCCAAAGCCAGCAGAGGTAATCGCCTGGCGGTAGACTTGGTCAGCCACGTCGCCTGCAGCGAAAACACCCGGTACGCTAGTGGCTGTCGCGTTGCCCTCAAGACCACTTTGGATTTTGATATAGCCGTTGTTCATGTCGAGCTGGCCCTCAAAAATCTCGGTGTTAGGGCGGTGACCAATGGCAATAAAGACACCAGCAACGTCAATTTTCTGAGTCGAATCATCCTGCATGCTTTTCAGGCGCAGACCGGTAACACCCATATCGTCACCTAAAACCTCATCAAGGGTGTGATTCCAGATAATATTGATATTGCCGTTTTGCTCGCGTTCGAAGATTTTGTCCTGCAGGATTTTTTCAGAACGCAGGCTGTCACGACGGTGAATCAGCGTTACTTCGTCGGCAATATTTGCCAGGTAAAGCGCTTCCTCAACAGCGGTGTTGCCGCCACCGATAACCGCAACTTTTTTCTTACGGTAGAAGAAACCATCGCAGGTTGCACAGGCACTTACGCCACGGCCTTGAAAGGCTTCTTCGGAGGGTAAGCCGAGGTATTGTGCCGATGCCCCAGTAGCGATAATGAGTGCATCACAGGTATAGGTTGCCGCGTCGCCAGTCAGTGTGAAAGGGCGCTGTTTAAGGTCCGTGGTGTGAATATGGTCAAATACAATTTCCGTTTCAAATCGCTCAGCGTGCTGCTTCATGCGCTCCATCAGGTCGGGGCCCTGAAGCCCTTCAACATCACCAGGCCAGTTATCAACTTCGGTGGTGGTGGTTAGCTGTCCACCCGCTTGCATACCAGTAATCAACACTGGGTTAAGGTTTGCACGTGCTGCGTAAACAGCCGCTGCGTAACCCGCAGGGCCAGAACCAAGAATTAATACCTGGCAGTGTTTAACTTCACTCATGGGAATCTCCAGACCGATAGATAACTACTCGCATATTCTTGGCGAGTCAAAATTAGGCTCGAATAATAATTGATCTGGCGCATAAAAATAAGCATTAAGCCGGATAAAATTCACTGTTGTTTATATGAGATTGTTGCTGTCGTAACAGAAACATCAGGAGATTAATTTTTATCGGCGACAATGCAATGGCTTGGCGGGCAGGCATAGACAATGAAAAGGCCGCGACTACAGAGTAGGGCGGCCTTTTCCGTTAAACAGATTAGACGCTTTATCGCGTGTGAAACCTAATAAAGCGTGAATCTATTAACAACCAACGTTACAGGCTATTCACTTCTTTAAACTTAGCCACCAGTGCGGCTGGGTATTCTTTCTTATTGCTGCCGTTTAATACGAAAACGACGGTTTGGTTCTGTGGACCCACACCGATTTGAGTTAAGCGATAGGCCGCTTCACCGTGCTCGCGAACGGGTTTCATATCTTCCAGCTCGCTAAACACATACAGACGACCATCTTCACCACGCATTTCACCGTAGAAGTCATCGGCGGCAGGCATTCTGCCGTTATACATCTCAACCCCGGCTAGACCTGTCAGTTTTTTCTTGTCCTCACCGCGCAGGCCAAACACCAGTGTTTTACCGTGCGGGCCTTCGCCAATGAATACCTTACGGTAAGAGGTTTCACCCACGGTTAAAAACTGCTGGTAGGTCGCAAAATCATCAAATACATAATGGCGGCCGTCATGCACAACCTCATAAAGGTCCTGGTTATTCAGTTGCGGTTTTAATTCCTGTGCTGGCGCTTCAGCGGCAACTTCAGACTGGTTGGTTTGGCAGGCGGTCAGGCCAATTACAGCACTGGATAGTAATACAGCAGCGGTAAGCTTCTTCATCGTTTCTTATACCTTTGTTTTGAATAGATAAACCCCAACAGCACGTTACTGGGAGTAAAAATTAATCAAAAACAGGGTAGCGAGTGAAGATGGCAAAAATGTGACAGCCGTTACTTACCGACTAATGACTAGAAGTAACAGGATAGCTAAGTGGTCGGCTTCTCTAACTCCTGAAGCAAATAACCGATCTCCTCGGTTTTTCCAGTCAACAGCGTATGCGCATCCGACAGGCCGCGATTATAAAAATACGGGCCGATCTCCTTAGCGAAAAAATTGATTAAAAATTCCGCCTCAAAGGCGCCAATTTCCTGATCCAGCTCGTTATTGAAATAATGCTTAACTTTGCTAACGATTAACTCCAGTTCAGGGCGGGAGAATTTGATATCGCTCATATAACTTCTCGATCATGATTAGCGTTTGTCGGAGAGTGAGGAAAAAAGGGGGCAGATTGATTATTTACTAATCGTTGCGCCCCCTTTAATTTTCCCGATTTTCGGCTGGTTATTCCAATATAAACAATACCTTTTACTTATAACTTCATAATGTACGCTAACTTCACATACGGAGGGAGGTTGTTGCTACTCTGAACAGAAACACCATGGGTGTGATCCGGTTTCGGCTGTTCGTATTTTGATCCTACACCACCGTGGGCCGTCCATTTGGAGTCAGTCTTCGCGCTAGTAGCGGCGTGTGTGTGGCTGGCTTTACCGCCTGCCGTACCCACGTCTTCGAATGTTTTGCTGCCAAGGATAAAGCGGTCGCGTAAGTCGGGTGTACCGTCTTCGCCGTTACAAAGCGCCCAGCCTAGCGGGGGGAGTAGATAGGTATTTCCATCATCATCTGTCTTAAGGTTTCTTTCAGTCGGCCGCCAGGACAAGATAGTGCCTTTTGGTACGCCGTAGACATCATCAGGCAGAGGCGGTAAGCCGCGATCGGCTAATAAGGCACGCGAACGAGTGTACTCTGTTGGTAATTTGCTCCAATAATTTCGAACGGTGGCCTGAATCGGCGCGCTGTGGATTTTTATTTTCCCATCCCGCATATCTTTGAGCATGGTCAGAATGTCATCAAGATTAGTGAGTACGCCAGGGCGGCGCTCACCATCAACGTAGAGTCCGCCAGAACTCGCGGCAAACGTTAGCTCAAGCTTGCTGTTTGAAAGGGTTTCTCGGTTCTTAGCGGAAACGCCTCCCTCAGCACTACCTGACACAAAGGTTGCCTTAAACGCTGCTTTTATATCACTGCTCTTGGAGGAATCGCTCCCAGCGATCTTGCCTCGAATGGCAACTCGATAGCCATAGGTGATGGCGGAAACATAGTGCGAACCAAAATCGGCCAGGAACTGCCGACGAAAATCCAGTTCGTCGGCGCCGCCATCCTCAAAGGTCGGTTTACTGTCTTCATTCCACTGTAGACGATCACCGGACATAACGTCAGTGATGTCGCGAACCACGCCTTTTGCATCCAGTACCGCGTAAATGGAGTGGGAGGATTGTCGCTCCTTACGTGCCTGCTCATAAGCCGCATTGGCAGAAGCAAACCCATAAGAGCCTTGAAAATAAGCGGACAGTATATTGGCCTCCTCACGTACGGAATTGGATTCCTCCAGGCGGAAACTTTCTGTCAGCGTGTAATCTTCCGTGGGCACCGCCGTACGCATAGGGCCGCTAATATTGAGCGGCTGACGTCCGATTCGGCGTTTCGGTGCGCCCGGATCTGACATATCCACCCCGTCACCGATGTTTAATTTACCTTCGCTGATAAAACCGGGATCAATCGAGTATTGTTCGATACTAATGGTGTAATTGTTGATGTCTGACGTTATCGGTTGAGCATTAACGCTTGCTGCCGGGGGAGCTATCTCGGCGTCTTGCTCGCCGCACGCCACCAGAGCCCCGGTTAACAGAAGATAAAAGAAAAGCGTATTGCCCCGTGAAAAAATCCTTTGTTTTGATGCTGAAAAGCCGGCCTTCGTTTTCATGCTCAGTCTCCCTGTTGACTGCGTTACTGCGCTTTAGAGGTGAAAAGGACTGTCAGATTAGCGTAAAACTCCCGAAATGTTGGAGGCAACTTACTTAACGCCCCTGTACTGGTGATACGGTTTACCTTCAACAAGGATATGCCAAATTCAAGCAGCGAAACAACAGCCGGTTATCAGCGCGCCGAAGTAAAAGGCTACACCGTCAAATACAGCACGCCACCCTCAACCTTGTGTTTTATCTTGGTCAGCGGAGTGAAGTTACCGTTTTCTAAGCATTCACCCGTCTCAAGATTAAAGCGCCAAGCGTGCATCGGGCACACCAGCGTCATGCCCTCGATGGCATCACAGGGCATGTTCACCGCCTTATGTGGGCAGATGCTATCAAACACCTGAAGCGCCTCACCACTCCTCACCACAAAACAGGCTTTATCCGCATAGTCAAAACGTGACGCGCCCTGTTTAATCTCAGCCACATCGACTAATTTAATCCACGGCTTGTCGTGATTCATGGTTATTCAATTTAACTCTTACGTTGATAGCGCCTTGTGATTTTAAAAACTTCGCCTGGCGCTTTTTCAATAATATGGAGGTTTATCTCTGCTGGATGATCTTTTTCAGTGTCGGTTTGGGTGGGCTGTGTCCTACTAAAATAAATTAGATGAGTCTCACTATTTGTAATCACTAGCAGATTATCTTTATCAATACCCTCTATAGTAAAGCACCCCACGTTATTGCTATTGAAACCATCAACACACTCAAACTTTTCTTTGGAGTAATTTTCAATTTGATCTTTAGCAAGCTTTTCACCTTTCTCTGTTATCCACTCAATTGAAGAGCTGAACATTAGAAATATGCAGCTACCTAGTAAAAAAAGAGCAGCAGGAAAATAAACCGATTTTTCTATCGAGCTCATTAAGTTGATTGCTAATGTGGAAACCTTCTTTTTCCAATTTAATGATTTTTCACCTAAACGGGGGGGGCTTAATTGTTTATCTTTCTGGGGGGCGGCCCCTTCTGTAAGAAATTTTGGTTTTTCAAAGTTAACCGCAACCAAGACGAGATAAACAACTGCTACTAGGGCTAACCAAGCTATATATAAAGGGAAAATGGAAAGTACGAGCACCCAAACACTGATAAAACTACTTGAAAAAATAGGTCTATTGAAAATTTCGGGACTTATTCCAAAGTGCCCAAAATAGGATGCTTCAAATATCCAGTACACCCCTTGGGCCAAGGGTATAGTCACGCTGAGCGATAAAACCAAAACAACAAATTTTGTTTTGAGATAGTGTTTAACCTGGGTTACCAATTTTCTTAGAAAATCCATTTATTCTTGATCCGTTGAGTAGTTTTAAAAGTTTTGGAGTATAAAAGAAAGGAGCGTTAGATAGCTCAAATCACTTCATTAATATGAAAGGTGTCATGTTATGAAGAGGGGGGGAGTACCAGTTAACCTAAACGCACAAGGGCAGCCTTCTACAGACGTAATTAGTCGATGTACACCCCGTGGCTTGAGAGCCATTGCTTATCCAGCACCCAGCGGATGCGGTTAACATCCGTCTGGCTTTTTACTAACTGTCCCGCACGGGCCTGCATGCTGGCAAGCGCCTCCTGTGCGGCCATCATTTCATCGGAAACCGCATCTTTCTGCTGTAACTCAGGGAACATAACGCGCAGTGACTGAATGGCCGACAACTGCGCAGAGCGAGGGCTACTCACCTGCGCGACACCATTTTCCAGAGACATCACGCGGAAAGGGTAAGGGTAGGCCGCCAACTCGGCGTCAGCCTCAAGCAGGTCATTAATTTCACCTGCCCGAAAGTCTAAACTGCTCAACCACAACACAAAGCCAATAACCGCCAGCCCCGCCAAACCATAGAGGTACTTTCGGGTGAAGTTGTCTAGCCCTTCACGTTCTTGATTTTCGTTCATTTTAAAAAACCTTTAATTCGAGGTGGGTTGGAGTTAAGCCGGAAGGGGATAAGTTGATTTTCGTATAAAAAATAAATGGGACCCCTTTTCTACTAGGGGCCGATTATTTCCCCTTGGGCCTCAAATTTGAACTGGCGTAGCATTTCAATTCTACTTATTAATATTTCGAGATCGACGTTACTTCGAGAGCCATTAGGGCGTTCAGTAATGTGGATGACATTTTCTGAATAATGCGCTGAGTCATTAGTCGCATTTCCACTATTCAGAATTTCTTTGTGTTTAGTTAGGGCCGTAGATTCAACTCTTTGAAATCTATCAGATTTCGCTGCAATAAGAAGACCTTCAATAAGTGCACAAGAAAAATTTTCGTTCCTTCCTTTCTCTGGAACGATTTCATATAAGTGCTCGATCATTTCTGTTTCAGAGTTCGAATTGGACACATATCGTTGGTATAAATCTGGATACCTGTTTTTTGTAACAACCAAGAAAGCCAAAAGTGCCGGAAACACATATTCATTTTCCCTTGCTGTCCGCAAAGCAAGGTTTGTAGCCGCAAGGAGCTGCTCTATTTCACGCAGTGATAATTCATGACACTCTGCGAGCATAATAAAAACCTTTTTAAGGTGCTCTCCATCGTATTGAAGTTCTGGATATTTTTTTCTTTTTTCAAAGTATTCATCTAGGGAAAGTGCTTTGAATAATGATTCGATATATTGACTTACTTCAGGTGTTCTTAGGTTATATTCAAAATCAATAAATCGCTTGAGGTATGAAACTGCATCAATCCCTTCCCCATAAACAGCGCCTATTGAGTGGGCAAGCTGTGTTTTAGCTATTGATAGGACGAACACCATACCTTGTATATCAAAGAGGTGTTTTATTCTTTCCAATAACGAAATTGCGTATGTTGGTCTGCAGCGATCCAGCTCATCGACAAAAATCACTACAGGTTTATTCTCTGCAGACAACTCAATTAACTTAGTAAGGGATTCATGGAATGATGCAATGGCGCTCTTTTGTTGTAAGTAATTATCTAAAGCGTCTCCTGTTAAGCTTTCCATTGCTTTTGATAGTTCTTCTTCAATAATTTTTTCCGCATCAATTAACCCTCCTGTCCCAATTTTGATGAGAGCTGGTAACCCTCGTTTAGCGATCTGTGTTCCAAACGCTTTTGTTCTTGTCCAAGCTTCACTTGCTGGCCCTGATGAGCCTATGAGGTTATTAAGTCCATCGTTCATTTCGCCGAGAAAAGAAACCAAAGGGTCTTCTGAAAAGTCAGTGGCCCATGCGTTGAAGTAAAGTGATTGTATACCTTCGCTTTTTAGATACTCTTCCCACATCCTAATAAAGGTGGTTTTTCCTGTGCCCCAAGGAGAGTTAATTGCCAACACTGTAGGCGTATTCACGTTAAGAAGTAAATTTGAAAGATTCTCTATCTCGTGTTTTCGGTTTAATTGATCATTGTCGAATGGGGCAGATGGGTCTACTTCAATAGTTTCGAACTTCAAATTCACCATGAGTTATCTCGAATAAATGGGGCAGAGTAAAGTTAATTACCAGTTCACTGAAGGTTTGTATTATTTTCAACTTATTGCTTCAACTTCTGTGGTTGAAGGTCAAAATACTCATCCTGCTTGGGCTGTATTTTGGTATGCCACTGTTTAAAGCCTAAAACATCAGCAAGAGCGATAAACCTAAAACTAGCCCAAAGGAAATGTTGAAACTGTTTTTTGTTTTGAATCGCAACATCTACGCGGGTCTCAATCATTTTCCCTAACGTCGTTTGTTCTTTTTCTTCTGTGCTGCCGGGCAGCGCTTCGTATTCTTTGACCAGGCTATGAAGGGTTTCATTTGTGGTGGCGCCATTCCAAACGACAGCTAATCCGCTGGTGATAAAAAGCAGCAGACCAAACAGGGCATAAAACTTGTAGATATTGTCGGTGGGGAGGGGGATTTTTGATTCCATTCTTTTGAGCGCCCAAGTCCTATGAGTCAGTTTTTATTCGCTTACCTTGTAGCGTATGTTGCGGTGAAGGGCAATGACAAGAGATAGAAAAATGGAAAAGAGGTGATATAAAGTTTGGGTCGGTAAAATTAAGCCCTGCATGTGTCGTTTTGGCTTTATTTACTCAGTCAGTGAATATGCATGCTCCAGGCTATAGATGGGCGGGCCATGTGGGGCTGGCTGGCTTGTGTACAAGCCAAACTTGCTCACCACAAAGCAGTGCCGGAACTGTTTAGCAGCATGTTCATGTAAAACGTCAACCGGGGGTTTTGGCTTACACCTTGCCAGGGTGACGTGGGGCTTGAAGCAACGCGTTTCAGGCTCAAAGCCAACAGAAACCAGTGCCGCCTCGACCTTCGATTGCAGGCTCATTAACTCGGCGTTTTCCTCAATACCAGCCCAGAGTGTCGCACCCCGTCGGGCTGAACCGAAGTGTCCGGTGCCGGTTAGACACAACTCGAAGGGGCGCGCGATGATATTTGTTAGTGCTTGTTCGATACCGCTGAATCTCTGCCTGCCGATATAGCACAGGGTTAGATGAAACCTGTCTTTTGGAACGACACGTACCCGCGAGCCGGCTGCAGGCTGAATGGTCTGAAGTGCTTTGCCTATGGGGTCAGGTATTTTTATAGCGACAAAAAGTGCATTCATTACTTTTAACCACACCCTTAAAAGACGGTTTGATTCGACCACAGAATAATCAGGATCAGCTGAAAATAATACCGCCAAAAGCTAATCTTATTCATTGAAGGGCAGAAAATTTAAGAGGTCAGGGTTCTTAGTTTTTTAAGCCGTTGGTTTTAAGCGAGCCCATCGTTGCTACAGTGTTACAACGAAATAAACCAGCCAAGCCGGTATACTTAAAATCGTGATGAGCGTCCACACCTCAAGCAAGGTGCCAAAGCCGGGCAGCTTTTCCAGTTTGTCCTTGAGGACTTTTTTATCTAACCAGGCGATGCTGACGATGCCCACTAAGTTCGCTAAAAATAGTTTGGTGACGATATCCATGCGGTGATCCTAGCGGAATAAATCCAGTGGCACAAAGGCTTGCTTTGGCGCTGGGGATAAGAGGCCGAGCCCGCTAATCCAGAGCGGGTTTGATTCATGCTATTGAGCCTCTGTTCGTTGTTGTTTCGCTAACGGTTTGAAGCTCTGAGCAGTTTAATGATCAGGCATTTAATGGCTTTGAACTGCTTGGTGGTCAATTTGTGTTGTACCGCTTCTAGTCTTGCGAAGTGCTCAGCCTGGTCACGGATATAGTCATTGGTAGCTTTGATTCGGGAGGCGGTTGTTTGCTTTTTTCTTAGTGTGCCAGAGATGTTCGCTTCGTGAGTGTTCATGAGTTTTGATCCTCTGCGTGTCAGACCTCGAAGCACGGCCCTCCCAGTGAGATCACTTTACTCATTAACAACCGGTTGGTTGTTGGCACTTCCCTGTGAGACGGGGAGTCTTCGTATGAATAGTCAGTGCCTTGTATAACTATAGGACATTTAATCCTGTTGCGACTGAACAGAGGCTGAATGATGGGTATGTTTATATGAAGAGAGGGTTGTAAAAACAGTTAATGCAAATGATAATAGATCGCATTAGCTATTATAAAAGACGACCCATCAAGCATACGGATGGCTCCGGGTACGTGAGGATAATATGACTCAGGAGTATTCCTCCGCAATTACGGATCTATACAAGCAGCATAATAGTTGGCTTGTTAATTGGTTACGACGAAAGATTGATTGCCCCCATCGCGCGCTTGATCTTGCGCACGATACCTTCTTGAAAATCATTAGCCGCGCAGATGCGCAGGAAATACGCCAGCCACGTTCTTATCTTTCCACTATTGCCAATGGTTTAGTTGTTGACCATTACCGTCGTCGATCCCTTGAGCAGGCTTATCAGGAGTATTTACTGCTGCAACCAGAGGAGGTGCATATTTCTCTGGAGGAACAGGCGCTGATTGTGGAGGCTCTGGTTAGTGTTGATAAGTTGCTTGATAGCATGGGCAAGAAGGCTAAGCAGGCTTTTTTGCTATCTCAGCTTGATGGCTTAACGTACCCGGAAATTGCCCAGCAGATGGGTATCTCCGTTAGTTCGGTACAGAAGTACATGACGCAGGCGATGCGGGCTTGTTACCAAGTGTGTTACGAGTAAGCGGATTTCAAGGAGGGGGATAAGCGTGTCGGCAGCAAACCAGACAAAGACAAACTCTCAGGTATTGGAGGCGGCGATTGCATGGAAGTCGTGCCTGGCCTCTGGGCTTGCAACACCGGATCAGTTGGCGGGTTGTCAGCGTTGGCGAGAGGAAAGTCCGGAGCATGAGATGGTATGGCAACGGCTGGTGGCGATTGAGTCCCGCTTTCAGGCATTACCTGCCGGGAGCCGTCATGTCCTTACCCGTCGCGGGCAGATGGATCGTCGAACGGTGCTTAAATCCCTGCTGGTGTTTGCAGTGGCCACACCGGTTGCGTTAACCGCAACGGACTGGGGAAATAACCTGTTGCTGCGAGACTATTACACGAAAACGGGGCAACGTAAGCGTGTGGTATTACCCGATGGTACGGAACTACACCTAAACACAGATACGGCGGTGGATATTCTGTTTGATGATCAATATCGCCGGATTGTGCTGCACCGTGGGGAGATCACGGTGAATACGGCACCTGACCCTTTTCCGGTTAAGCGCCCATTGAGCGTTAGTACGTCACGCGGGCAGGTGAGGGCGCTGGGCACTCATTTCTGGATAAGGGATGGAAGGACGACTGATGTGGCTGTTTTTGATGGAGCGACCGAAGTGACTCATGATGGGCAAGGCGAGGCTCGGTTGGTTGAAAAGGGCTATCAAGTCAGTTTGAATCGTGATGGTATTGGGGCGTTAGAGCCTGCGAATGAAAACGTGATGGGTTGGACGGAGGGCAAGATCATTGCCCAAAGTATGCCCTTGGGTGTGTTTCTTGCTGAGCTGGAGCGTTATTACAGAGGTGTAATCGTGTGCGATGACGCTGTTGCTGGTCTCAAACTGTCAGGTGTTTTTCCGTTAGATAACAAAGAACACGTGTTGAATGCTATTGAGCAAAGTTTGCCTGTTCAGGTGAATTCCTTTAGTCGTTTTTGGGTCAGGGTTGCGGCGCGTTAGTGGCAACCTCATTTCACCTTTAAAACTTTTTTTTAAAACTTTTACTGCTTTTTGAATTTCATCCGGCCTAGTGGATAGAAGCTTCCAATTTATCTGAATTTCACTAGATCAGGAGAATACTTAATGTCGGCAAAACAACGCTATTCAAAGCCGCTTGTTTGCGCCTTGCTTTTCGGTTTGGGTACTACGGGTACACTCACGAGCAATGTTGTGATGGCTGCGGCTGAAAACAGCCAGGCAGCTGTCTCGCAAAAGCAGTCCGTTAAACGTTACCAAATCCCCGCTGGCACATTGGAAAGTGTATTGAATCAGTTCGCCCGCGAAGCAGGAATTCTGCTGTCCTTCGATTCAACCATTGTTGAGTCCCGCAATAGCACCGGTTTAAAAGGCGATTACACACCGAGGCAGGGCTTGGAAAAGCTGTTAATGAACACTGGTATTCTTTATCGCTTAACCGATGAAAAGAGTGTTGTTCTGGAGCCCTCGGTCAACCTGGGTGATGAGGTCGTTAAACTGGATCCGATCCGTGTTGAAGCGATTCGTAGTATTTCTGCCTGGGGTGAAACCGAAGGTTTTGTTTCCTATTACAGCGATGCCGCGACTAAAACCGATACACCGCTTCAGGAAACGCCGCAGGCTATTTCGGTGATCGGAAAAGAGGAAATCGAGAAGCGAAATGCTGAAAATATTTCTGAGGTTGTGAGCTACAGCGCCGGTGTAAAGGTCGACGATTACGGGGTTGATCCGCGTGGTTACGGTTCAATTCGTGTTCGAGGATACGATACCTTTACAAACGGTAACTTCCGCGATGGACTCCCAACCGGCGGTAGTCAGTTTGCCTATTACACCACTGACCCTTACGTTTTAGAGCGAGTTGATATTATGCACGGCCCCAGTGGCGCGCTGTATGGACAGGGGGATGCCGGCGGTGTGGTGGACAAAACTACTAAACGCCCGCGAGCCGATATGGTGAATGAAGTTCGTCTGGAAGCAGGCAGTTTTAACCACCTACAGGGCGCTTTTGATGTGGGTGGTCAATTGGCTGGCAGTGATGATCTGCTGTTCCGTTTAACCGGTGTATTACGCGACAGTGATACCGAATTTGATTACGCCAACGGCAAAGCGCAGGACAATGACCGGCTGTTGCTTGCGCCGTCCTTGCGATGGGATATCTCAGAAAATACGCGTATTACCTTTTTGACTGAGTTCCTCAAGGATGATCGTGGTGCAGGTTTTGCAACTTACGATAATGAAAATATCAAACGCACACGGGTTGTGTCGGGCGAGCCTGACTTTGATTTCTTTGAACATGAACAGTACTCCTTTGGTTACCTGTTAAGCCATCGTTTTAATGATGTCTGGTCTTTCCGCCAGAACACGCGTTTCTCTTCCATTGATGTGGATTATCAAACGGTTTATCCGCTGTCTCTAGCGGGTGATGGTCGTACGCTGAGCCGCTATTTATGGGCTGCGCCGAATGAGCAGAAGCAGTTTGCGATTGATAATCAACTGGAAGCACGATTGAGTTGGGGAAGTGTGGATCACACGTTGCTGTTTGGTTTGGATTACATCCATACGGAGGATGATTACGAATTTTATTATGACACGACGATTCCGACACTTGATCTATTAAACCCTGTCTACAGTGGCAATTTGGCATTACCCGCGCCCTATGAGGCAAATAATGAAGTGCTGACCCAGAAGGGCTTTTATTTTCAGGACCAAATTAAGTTTAACGATGCCTGGGTGTTGACGCTGGGTGGCCGTTATAGCCACGTGAGAAAGGATGTTGAGTCTAAGATTAATACCAGCCATCAGGTGGATAACGATTATACGCTGACAAGTAGAGTTGGTCTGACTTATCAGTTTGATAATGGTTTGGCGCCTTACGTTAGTTATACCGAAGGCTTTGTGCCGGTTTCGGGCGTTGATTCCTTTGGTAAGTCCTTTGAACCGGAAGAGTCTGAGCAGTTTGAGGTGGGCTTGAAGTATGAGTTGCCTGATTACAATGGCTTTCTGACGGTGGCGTTGTTTGATCTCACTAAAAACAACGTACTGACGCGTGACCCGAGTAATATTTTTCTGAATGTTCAAACCGGAGAGGTGAATAGCAGAGGACTTGAGCTTGAGGGTAAAGTCAGCCTGTTTTCCGGTCTTGATATAACAGCAGCCTATAGCGTTACCGATGCCGAGGTAACCAAGAGTAATAACGCGGACTTGCATAAAATGCCGGTTCAGGTTCCTAAACACTTGGGATCACTTTGGGTGAACTATCGGGTGAATGAAGGCGATTTGCGTGGCTGGGAAGTAGGTGGTGGTTTTCGCTATGTGGGTTCTCAATACAACGATTTAGCAAATACCTCGAAAGCGGATAGTTATACGTTGATTGATGCGACTGTCCGTTATCACCTGAACGAAAATATTACCTTTGCGCTGGATGCTAACAACCTGTTGGATAAGGAATATCTGACGACTTGTTCTTCCGGTACCTGTTACTGGGGACAGGGGCAGCGCCTGACCGCATCGGTTAAATACCGTTGGAAATAGGGCTGATATAAATGCGACACACGTTGGTTTTGTTTCATCGCTATGTGGGCTTGGCCATTGCTTTGTTTATTGCTGTGGCCGGCCTGACGGGCAGTATTCTGGCTTTTAACCACGAAATTGATGCTTGGCTAAACCCTGAGTTTTATCAAGCGGAGGGCGTGGGTGAAGCACTTCCTCCAGGCGAGATTATTGAGCGAGTTGAGGCTAAATATCCGGATATCTGGGTTTGGTATTTAGGTTACCCCGAGGAGTCCGGGGAGCCGGCAATACTATTTGCGGCTCCCCGGATAAATCCTGCTACCGGGGAAGAGTATGACAGTGCTTACAACTTTTTTTCCTGGGATGCGGTAACCGGGGAGGAGATAGGCAAACGCTATTGGATGAATTGCTGTTTTGAACGTGAGAACTTCATCCCCTTTGTGTATGAGCTGCATCACAACCTGATGTTGCCTGAATATTTCGGCATTCTTTTGATGGGTGTTGTCGCCATTCTCTGGGTGCTGGATACGCTGGTTTCACTGTTTTTGACTTTCCCACGCAATGGGCCTTTTTTTTCTAAATGGTGGCGATTCTGGAAGGTGAAGGGCGGCAGCACGATGCGCCTGAACTTAGATTGGCACAGGGCGGGTGGATTGTGGTTGTGGTTGATTCTGTTGCCAATTGCTATCAGCTCGGTCGCTATGAATTTACCAACGCAGGTTTTTAAACCGGTGGTTTCCATTTTCTCACCTGTGGCGCTCAGCATGTATGAAGAACGGTTGGCGACACCTGTTGATGAGCGGGGTGAAACACGCATTTCTCATAACCAGGCTTATCAGTTGGCGCTAGCCGAAGCCAAGCGGTTGGGGTGGCGTGAACCGGTAGGTGAGTATCTGTATTTAAGGGATGAAAACTACTTTGGTGTCGGTTTTGGTTATCACGATGGCAACATGCTGGGTAATAAATGGATTTATTTTGAGGGCACTGAAGGCCGCCAGATAGGTGTGAAAATTCCGGGTGAAGGCACCGCTGGAGATGTATTTGCAGACCTGCAATTGCCGATACATGGTGGCCGAATTGCCGGTTTTCCTGGGCGTATCATTATCTTTATTACCGGTCTTGGATTGGTGATGCTCTCTGGAACGGGGTTTTACATCTGGTGGCGCAAACGCCGGGCGCGAATTTCTTCACGTCAAAAACAATCACTACCAACGGCCTCCGCTGAACTCAGCTGAGGCCGTGTCTCTTACCTGAATTCTGATATGGATTTTTTATGTTTACCCTGAACCCTGATTTCAGACTCGCTGGACGATTATCACCACTAGTACTGTTAATCGTATTTGCCGGCGCTTGTTTATTTGCGCAGTTGGCTGTCGCACAAAGCTCGGATTTGGTGCCTATTGAACACAATACCAATGTAGTCCCCGAGCAATTGAAGAGTGTTGTCGAAACGACTCACGCACTGCCAGTTGACCTTTCTCCCTGGGGAATGTTTATGGGGGCTGACAAGGTTGTTAAAGCGGTGATTATCTCTCTGGTGTTGGCTTCCATGCTCACCTGGACAATATGGCTCGTCAAAGTGTTACAGCTCAGAGCCTTACGACGTGGATTACAAAAAGCTCATCGCGCGTTAAAGGCCGCAAGTCTGTTAGGCGAAACGCATCATCAAGTGGCGTTAGACACACCGTTTGCGAGGCAATTGCTGCAAGCAGCTGAACGAGAACGTGACGCTTTTAACAATGCGCTTTATCAGGCGGGTATTAAGGAGCGTCTAGCCTCAGAGCTGGACAGTATTGAATCTGAAACGGCGCGACGACTGACGGTGGGCACTGGTGTGTTGGCAACGATTGGCTCAACAGCACCCTTTGTGGGGCTGTTCGGAACGGTTTGGGGTGTCATGAACAGTTTTATTGGCATCAGTAAAACGCAGACTACTAATCTGGCCGTGGTTGCCCCAGGTATCGCTGAGGCGCTGTTGGCAACAGCGTTGGGGTTGGTGGCGGCCATTCCGGCCGTAGTTATTTACAATTATTTTGCTCGCTCCATGTCTAGCACTCGTGCGCTGACTTCAGATATGTCAGCCGCGATTATGCGGTTAGTATCACTGGAGCTTGATCGATCAAACGTTGATCAACCGCAATTAAAGGCGGTGCCTTAACATGGCGGCGGGGGCTGGGTCCGATCACCAAAATGGTGAGATGCATGAGATAAATGTAACCCCATTTATTGATGTGATGTTGGTATTGCTCATAATTTTTATGGTGGCGGCTCCTCTGGCAACTGTTGATATCAATGTTGATTTACCAACGACCAACAAGGAAGCGCAACCGCGTCCTGAATCTCCAATTTTTCTGACAATTAAGTCTGATCATACGTTAGCTCTAGGCGATGAAATTGTTGATGAAGGCCAGCTGATTGGCGCTCTCGACAGTCTGACCCAAACAGATAAAGAGCAACGCATTTATCTGCGAGCAGACAAACGTATTGATTATGAAAACCTGATGAAGGTGATCAGTCAGCTGCGCGCTGCTGGTTATCTTCAGGTTGCGTTAGTTGGTCTGGAAGGTAGTGCTGGCGGATGACAGAGCTTTCTTCTGGCGAATTCCTGTTAGTTAGCAAACGACGTTGGTTAGTATCACTGACAGCTGTCCTTTGTGCCCATGTGTTTGTTTTTTGGTTGGCTTTTCATGAGGTTACAGAAAGGCATCCTACGACGGTCGGTACTGAAACCATTATGCTGATTAATTTTGCATCGGTAGAAGCTGTAACGGCTTCGGAGTTGGAAAATGATAGTCCGGTTGGTCCAAACTCTGTTGTACAAACAACTCCGCAGAAGAGTACAAAACCGGAAAAAATATTAGAGTACGAAGGCTTGCCGGAAATGGAAACTGAGAGCCCGGTGCAGGAAGCGGATATGACTGAGCCACCGGTAGAAACCGTTGAAATCACAGAGCCCCAAAAGCAAGAGGATACGATTGAAAAGGTAGAACAACAAGCTGAACCTGAGAGGGTTGCAGAAGAGTCAGCGCCTGCCGAATTTATGACGGCTCCGGAAAGCGTTACTGCACGACTTTCGACTGAGACGGCTGCACCGTTGGCTGGTAGCGATGTTGCAAGAAATACAAATGAGATGGAGCGTTGGCAACGCCTGGTGCAAGTACATCTGGAACACCACAAACGCTACCCTAAACAGGCGCAGTTACGCAGAAAAGAGGGGACGGTTTATATCCGTTTTAGTGTTGATTGGCAGGGTAATATTCATCATCAAAAATTGGAAAAGGCCAGTCGCATTCGCTCGCTTGATAAAGAAAGTTTAGCATTGCTTGCCAGGGCCGAGCCGTTGCCGACCCCACCTTCAAGCGCTGATGATGGCCTTGTTGATCTGGTGGTCCCGATCCAGTTTTTTATTCAGTAGGTCTGCTGTTGGAAAGTCACTCTTAAAAATCTGTTCGTTATTATGTTGTAGAAGGTTCATAATTTAAGACCCGTCCACATTAAAAGGGCCGGTCTATGTCTAATCCTCTCTCTTCACTGTTCAGTGTGCTAAAGGTCTTTTTGCCCATTTTTCTGTTTTTTATGGTGGTGGGTGCGGTGGCCGGTTTTGGTCATCGCCTGGACACGGTTCAAGACTATCTGATTGCTGAAGCTGATGTCCGCTTACAAGGCGAGCGCTATGTTTTTCAGTTCACCTGTGACGCAAATAACAGCGTGTATGTGTATTCGGTGGATGAGAACAAGGGCAAATACCTGGCTGATTTATCGGTGCTGCTGGCTTTAAAGGAGACGGAGTTGGAGCTGCCAGCTGAGCGCCTTGAGGAGTACCGGAATCTTATTAGCGCTTTGCTCGGCGGGGCGGTTGGCGGAGTGAATTTAAAGTCAGTCCTGAAAAAACCGGCGGCAGGCTGGTCCTGGAAGTGGGTTAAAAAGACAATCATCGGTGTTGTGGGGTCGGTGTCTGGCTATTCTGCCGGCTATTACCTGGGGGCTCGGTACGATACCGGCTGTGAGTCGTCGCTTGTTGCCTCGGCATTAAATGATGAGGAGGTCATGTTTAATGTGGAGTACGCGCAGTTGGTTGTGGGTCTGTTTCAGCTGAAAAACTTGCAAGGCGCGGCGTTATCGCAAACGGGTAATGCCATTTACGAATGGGATAAGGACCCTGCGTTTATGTGTTCGCCGCCACTGTTGGCTGCAAAGGAGCAAGTCGATGTGTTGGTGGAAGAGGATTTCAAAGACCTGCGCTCCGAGGAGTTTCTGTTAATAGACCGGGTGACGGCAATGCATAACAAAATCGCCAGCACGGCTGCGTATAAAACGCTGACGGATGCACAGGTCTATAAACATGCTGAGCAGTTTGATCAGTTCGAGGATTCCGACTCAGTTGTTGGTGAGCGTATCCGCGAAAGCCGCCAAAAGTGGGATCAGGCCTGTGAGGTAGTTGGGCAGATGGTTTTCTGAGTTTATCGTCGGTCTGATCATTAAAGCTGAAGTTGCCGTTTTGTTTTACTAAATGCTTCCAGAGCAAACTCAAGATCATTGCGGGTAAAAGCCGACGACATTTGAGTGCGAATCCGCGCCTTTCCTTCCGGCACGACGGGATAGTAGAAAGCCGTTACATAAACACCCTGTTCCATCATTGCGTTGGCAAATTCTGCCGCTTTAACCGCGTCATAAATCATGATGGGTACAATGGGGTGTTCGCCGGGTTGCAGGCTAAACCCAAGTCGTTCCATTTCAGCACGAAAATAGCGGCTGTTTTGGTGTAGTTTGTCACGTAAGTCATTGGACAAAACCAGTTCCAGTGCCTTGATTGCGCCGACCACCATTGATGGCGCCAGCGAGTTGGAAAACAGATAAGGCCGCGAGCGCTGTCTTAAGAGGTCGACGATTTCTTGACGGGCGCTGGTAAATCCACCACTGGCTCCCCCCAGAGCCTTGCCCAGCGTGCCAGTGATAATATCCACTTGGCTCATGCAATTTCTGTATTCGTGGGTACCGCGGCCTCGTGCGCCCATAAAGCCGGTTGCATGGGCATCATCACAATGAACCAGGGCATTGTATTGTTGTGCCAGTGCGCAAATTTCATCCAGACGTGCGATAAAACCATCCATGGAGAAAACGCCATCGGTGCTGATTAACTTAAACCGCGCACCTCTGCGGTCTGCTTTCTTGAGCTGTGCTTCAAGGTCATCCATATCATTATTGCGGTAACGATAACGTTGCGCTTTACACAGGCGAATACCGTCAATGATGCTGGCATGGTTAAGCTGGTCTGAGATCACCGCATCCTGTTCATTTAACAGGGTTTCAAACAACCCGCCATTGGCATCAAAACAGGATGAATAGAGCAGGGTGTCTTCCATACCCAGAAAACTGGAGAGTTTATTTTCCAACAGGCGATGGATGGATTGAGTACCGCAAATAAATCGGACCGAAGCCAGGCCATATCCCCATTCCTCAAGCCCCTGTTGAGCTGCTGCCTTAATATCTGGATGCTGCGCCAAGCCCAGGTAGTTGTTGGCACACAGGTTCAATAATTCCCGGCCGTCGCTAACCCCAATATGGCTGCCCTGTGGTGTGGTGATTTTACGCTCATGTTTATATAGACCGGCGCAACGAATGGCTTCAAGCTCGGTAACAAGATGCTGTTTGATAGGGTCGTACATGATGACTTCCTCTCTTTAAAAGGTCTCATGCCCAGTTCAGTATCACTTTGCCTGCTTGTCCGGCGCGCATTGTCTCAAAGCCTTTCTCGTATTCAGAGTAATGCAGACGGTGGGTAATGACGGGGGAAATATCGAGGCCAGACTCAACAAAAACAGACATTTTGTACCAGCTTTCATACATCTCCCGGCCATAGATCCCCTTAATGGTTAGCATATTGAATATGACCACAGTCCAGTCGATGGCGATGTCCTGCTCTGGTATTCCGAGCATGGCAATTTTGCCGCCGTGGCACATATTCTCGAGCAAGTCGTTTAAGCCCTCTGGGCTGCCGGACATTTCCAATCCCACATCAAAACCTTCATGCATATTCAGCTGATGCTGGATGTCACCTATTTTTTTAGAACGAACATCAACGGCGCAGGTCGCGCCTAATGATTCTGCCAGCGCCAGACGATCGGGGTTTATATCGGTGATAACAATATGGCGCGCACCGGCATGACGGCATACTGCGGCGGCCATTAAACCGATAGGGCCTGCACCGGTAATAAGAACGTCTTCGCCGACCAAATCGTATTTAAGCGCAGTATGCACGGCATTACCAAAGGGATCGAAAAGGGCTGCAATATCCAGATCAATGCCAGGGCGATGCTCCCAGACATTGGACATGGGTAAGGCAATGTATTCGGCAAAGGCCCCGGGAGCGCTTACACCAATGCCTCGGGTATGAGCACAAAGGTGACGGCGGCCAGCCATACAGTTTCGACAGCGACCGCACACGATGTGGCCTTCGCCAGAGACAAGCCGGCCTACCTTGAAGTCGAGCACATTGCTGCCAATATCGACAATTTCACCCACAAACTCATGGCCAATGACCAACGGTACGGGCAGGGTGCGTTGTGCCCATGCATCCCAATTATAAATGTGCAGATCAGTGCCGCAGATGGCAGTACGTAGGACGCGTACCAGTACGTCGTTAATACCTATTTCCGGTATGGGAACGTCCTGCAACCATAACCCGGGCAGAGCCTGTGCTTTTACCAGCGCTTTCATTGTTATTGACTCCTTTAAGCCTGATATCTAATCAGACCGCAGCGAAGCCTAAATTGATCAAAGTTTCTGTTCCATGCCGGCTAGATCAGCTGACGTTTAGCTCTGCAATCGGGTACTATTCGATCCCTGCACACTGTGCAGCTAATTCATAAATATCCCCGGTGTTTTATTCAATGGATGAAATTAATCAGCCCTTAGTCTCAGCGCGCCAGTCGCTGGTTTCACGCACGCTGGGTGAGTGGCGCACGCTGGCTATTTTGGGTGGCCCGATACTGGTCGCGCAGGTCGCGCAGATGGCCAATGGTGTTATTGATACGGTGATGGCGGGGCATGCCAGCGCGGAAGATCTGGCGGGTGTTGGCATCGGCAACAGTTTGTGGATGCCGCTGTTTCTGTTTTTCATGGGCACGCTCGGTGCTCAGCAGCCAATTATTTCCGGTTATAACGGCGCGCGTAGCTTTGAAAAGATGATTCCCACCGTTTGGCAGGGCATTTATCTGGCGGGCATTGGCGCGCTCATCATGATCCTGCTACTGACGAACGTGCATCCCGTGTTGGCTTTGTTGAATCTGGAGTCGAATACAGCGCGTATTTCGCAAGGCTATTTGGATGCCTTTGCCTGGGGCGTGCCAGCAATGTTGTTGATTGCCGCATTGCGTGGTTTGACCGATGGCATGGGGCATACCCGTGTGATTATGGCGTTTTCGTTGCTGGCGACACTGATTAACTTACCGCTTAACTATATTTTTATTTTCGGAAAGTTTGGTGTGCCTGCCATGGGCGGTATTGGCTGCGGTTGGGCGACGGCTTTGTCCAACAGTATTGCGGCCATCGCGTTGCTGATTTATTTAAATCGCAGTCAGCTGTTTAAGCAGGTGCATTTGCTGCAGGGCTGGGTGAAACCGGAGGCTGAAAAGCTGCGCTATATTCTGAAAGTTGGTTTGCCCATTGGTTTTACCATTTTCGTGGAAGTCAGTTTGTTTTCGGTGGTTGCGCTTTTTCTGGCGTCACTTGGTCCGGTTGTGGTGGCGGGGCATCAAATTGCGCTGAACGTCGTCTCGTTGATGTTCATGTTGCCGCTGAGTATTGGCATGGCATTGACCCTGCGGGTGAGTTTTTTGATGGGGGCAGAAGCGCCCGATACAGCGCGCCTGATTGCGCGTAGTTCACTGATCTTTGCGGTGGCCCTCTCGTTGATTTACGCGACGCTACTGCTGGTTTTTTCGGCCGAAGTTGCGGCGCTTTATACTAATGAAATAGATGTGCGAGCGGTTGCCACTCAGTTGCTGGGGGTTGCTGCGTTTTTCCAGGTTGCGGATGTCATTCAGGTAACCTGCATCAGCGCATTACGAGGCTATAAGGACACCCGTATTCCGATGTTTTTAGTGCTGTTCTCTTTTTGGGGTGTGGGCTTAACGTCGGGTTATATGTTGACCTTCACCGATTGGTTGTTGCCCGCTATGGGCGCGAAGGGCTTCTGGATAGGGCTCACAGCCGGACTAACTTCAGCCAGCATCCTATTGATTTTACGGTTATTTCTGTTCCAGCCAAGACAGGAATTATAGGGCCGTTGATTATTTAAAGTCGCTAACACTCATTTGGGTTGAATTATGTCGATGCATTTGTCGTCTAACTGACAAGAACTTATGCATTAAGCCAATTTGCGGGCAGGAGGGATTTTATGAGCGAAGGCATGGTGATGCTCCTGTTAATCCTGTTTGTTTTCTGTGTGGCGTTACCCTTGTTTGTGATTCCTCAGATTCGGCGTGAGAATAAGTGGGATGAAGAGAAAATGATTGATGCTGATAAGGATAAAAAAGCGCGCGATGAGGGCAAGATAACGCGTGATTTTTAGAATCACCAAAGGTTTAAAAGGGGCTCCATAAGTTTTTTATGGGGCTTTTTTATGGCACCGATTTATCCGCGAGATATGACCTGTTTGGTGATGGTGGTCATGTTCTCTTTGCCTCAATCACTAACAATAAAAATCATCTCTGTGTGTAACGAAACAGTCATATGAAGTGGCTAGCATTGCTGGCATCGAGTCATATTGCGTATGGAGATTTTAAGCATGGAGAAATACAAGTCATTTCAAACTAGCTGTCGTTTTAGGGATGATGAACACTTCCCCTATGGTTTTGCACGAAGCGGGGAGTTCACCATTGAGCAGGCTAATTTATTAGAGGCGCATGGACATGCCTATGCCGAGCTCGCAAAAGGGTTGCGCAAACCGGTAACCCAGATGGAAATCGATTTTGTTGTTTTCTGTCGTGGCGACAAGTATGCAGATAGTGTTCATGAAAGGGTGTGGAAGCGTTACCAGCTCAGTATTTCGGTCTATTCACCTCGCTATTCTCTGGCGGGGCTTGAGTCTCGAGGCACCTCTCATGGCGCTTCGGGTGCATCATCGAATGCTGATTACTAAGGAAAAATGCCACAGCAAAAGCCAGATAAAAGGCCTAAAAACAGGCGCTAATAATGGCAGCCTGTTTTGTCTGGATAGGTATTGAGTGAAAAAGAAAATAAAGCACTGCCTGCTACTAGGAACTGCCTGGTTTTTGCTGGTCATCGGACTGGTTCTATTTATCTCGCCGATTCCGATTGGCATCTTTTTTATTGCCGTGGGTGTGTCGCTATTAACCTATTCCAGCGAAGCAGTTCAACAGCGAGTTCATGACTACCGCCTGCGTCATCACAAACTGAATCAGCAGTTGTTGTGGATAGAAAAGAAATTGGATCGACGCATAAAGTTTATTAGCCATTCACTGAGTAAAACGCGACCTGTTGACAATCAAATAAAATAAATGAAAAGGCTATTCAGTCCTGTGTCCGGATAAGTAACTGAGGCCGTGGCAAGCATAACAATGTAGATTTTTTCATCCAGTGAGTCTTTAGAACTACCGACAGCTTCTACTTTCTCTTTGATGTAGCAGTTGCGGGATTCGGAGAGTTTTTTGATTTCCTCCTTTAGCTGAGTACGCGCTTGTTTTGCTCGGTAACGTAAGCATTTGTTCTACTGGCGACATGATCTGCGGACTGACAGGCACTTCTTTTCCGCCGAGCTCAAAGCGGCCAATGGTAATGGCCTCACTTCTCGGAGTAAGTTATTTTTTCCAATTTTAGTTAGGTTAAAGGTATCACGGCGGACGAGAGCTGACGGTGACAATTGTTTTCGTAACTTCGCTTGATGCTGAAGTTCGTGAGGTCTTTTTCCTAGAGCCTCTCTCAACGATATTATGATGCTCTAGTGCCGCTGGTGGTGCTGTGGCTAATGCACCAGACTGTATTTGATGAGTTAATCAGCCGAAATTTGAAAGCTGTTTAATCCGGAGACTGTTTTCAACACTGATTCCAATAGGTTTATCTACCCCAAAAAAAGGGCTCCATAAAATACCGTTATGGAGCCCTTTGAGTATAACGCAAAAGCTTTTTATTTAGCGTTGTTACTTAGCTTTTGAGATGAAACGTCTGCCGAAAGCGAGTAAACCTAAACCTATTAATGTTAGAGTTCCAGGCTCAGGCACTTCACCTGTGATTATTTGTTCAGCGTCACCAATGGTCATGTCGTCAAAGCCTAAAATATCGCTTCCTGTAGTTGAGGTGAATGCAATGTTTGTGTATGAGTTATTTGAGTCGATGAATCCCCAGAATAGAGATGAACCACTGGTTGAGGAACCGTCAATATCGTAACTTGTAGTTTGGTTTAAGATGTCGGTTAACACGAGGGTAAATTGGCCGCTAAAGTCACCAATATCTGTACCGTTGAAGCCAAAGGCACTAATAGCTGTCCCAAAGGAAATTTGGAAATTATTACCTGAGTTAATTTCTACAAAGTTGCTGCCCGAAGTTGCGAAGCGACCTGCAGGTGTTCCTGTCTCAATTTCCCCCCCACCGGATAGAACAGCTGTTAAACCACTGGAAGAGCCAGGAAAGTTTAGGTTAAGAGGTGGAATATCTCCGTCTGCAAATGATTCAAAGTCTTCCGTTCCTACGCCAGATAAGTTGGAAAGAAAATTATTTCTTGCAGCTGTACTGTTAACGCCTAAAACACCACCCGGTGAGTTATCAACGCCCTCATAAACAACTGGAACCGCACTCACTTGGGTAGCGCTCAGCATCATGGTTACTGCAGCAGCGGCACCAAGTAACTTATATACGTGACTCATGGTAGAACTCCTTTTATATAAAAATTTTTAATTTCGCTTCCATAAGCATAATTTGGGCCAGTTTGTTATTCCTTATATATCAGTAAGTTAAGTTTTCTTTTATTAATGACTGTTAATTTTTTTGACAGATTATTTTATTCGCTAGGTGGCGTGTAAATTTTGAGTTGAAGTTAAGCTATCCCTGTCAGTAGTAAAAGGGGCTGAAGGTCGACTATAAAAGGGTATCTGCTTTGATACCCTTTTTTCTGAGCCCTGATAGTTATTTGAAGTGGGTGTTCAGGTGCTCTTCGTATGCCGACTCAATCCATTGGGTATCCCCAGCGATAACATTGTCGGCATGAAAGGTGGGGATCTGGTCACGTATGCTGAGATAGTTGTTAGTCATGATCAATGGCTGCAAGACATCGTCAATGTGAGTGGCATCTTTTAAAACGTAGCCTTTTCCCAGCTCGCTGCTTTTTAAGTTTGATGTGGTGACAATCATAAAGTGGTTCGCCGGAACCTGCCCACCTTCTCCGTAGTCGTCAGTGATAACAAAGGTTTTTTCATAGAGAAGCACTTCGTCCAGCCATTTGACCATCGGCGCAGGCATGTTAAACCACATGAGGGGTGTGATGTAGATGATTGCTTCGGCCCAAAGCAGCTTTGTGACCTCTCTGTCTACGTCCCAGGTATCTTTTGTGACGTCGGATATTTTGATGTGGTGGCCTTTGGCTTCAAGGTTTTTTTCAGTGAGATAGGTAAGAAAACTGTTCAGTTGCCCCTTCGCTTCAAAGATCGAGTAGCCCGCTGTTACGAGTAATATGTTCATGATTGCTCCTGTTTATTAACTGAATGATGTGGTTGATGAGCAGTTTAATATCGGTTATAAAAATTAATAATTGGCTATTTTTTAAAATAACTATTCGAATTATTTGAAGAATATGAACAAGATTGAAAATATGGCGCTGTTCGTTCGTGTGGTAAAAACCGGTGGGCTGGCAGCTGCAGGGCGGCAGGTGGGTTTGTCTCCGGCCAGTGTGACTGGCCGTATTAACGCGCTGGAACAGCATTACAATGCGCGTTTTTTAAATCGCACCACGCGAAAAATTTCGTTAACCAGTGTGGGACAGCGTTTTTATGAGGGCTGTTTGCGTGTGCTGGCTGAGATCGACGAAACTGAGGCACTACTACAGAGAGACCAACAGGCGTTATGCGGACCACTGCGTGTTACGGCAAGTTCTGATTTCGGACGGCAGTTTGTGGCGCCGGCGCTGGCAGATTTTGTTAAACAGCACCCCGGCGTCATTCCCTATCTATTCCTTTCTGATGGTGTGGTTGATCTGGTGGGGCAGGGCTTTGATCTGGGTATTCGCTTTGGAAACTTGCCCGATAGTAATCTCATTATGCGTCGCTTAGCGGAAAACCCCCGTGTACTGGTAGCGTCGCCTTCCTATTTGAAAACGCATGGCGAACCAGCGCGACCTAAAGACTTGGAGCAGCATGCCTGTTTGGTGATGGAACGGTTGGGCGAGCCTTTGAACGAGTGGTATTTTCACTCCCGTGAAGGTTCGGAGCGTATCAGTGTCACTCCTGCGCTGATGAGCAATGACGGTGCCATTATCCGTCATTGGGCGCTGTCTGGTGTGGGTATTGCCTATAAGTCCCTGTGGGACGTTAAACACGATCTTGCCGCTGGTAAATTAGCAACACTGCTAAATGATTATGTCCTCACTTTTCAAGCCAGTGATGGTGAGGATGCAGGGCTGAAGATCGTTTATCCAAGCCGCCGCTATGTACCCCTGCAGGTAGCGGGGTTTATTGATTTTTTGAAGGATCGGTTGTCTGACGAAACCTCGCTACACAGGTAGTCCATTTGAGCGAAAAAACGCGTATGTATGGTTAATGTTTTATCTATACCAATAGTAATGAGGTGCCAGATGATGTTGTCAAAACTTAGGGTGGGTGCCTGCCTCTCTGCGTTAACGTTATGTATCGGGTGTTCACCGCTTCATCATACGGTGACTGACCCTGTAGAGGACACTGAACCTTACCGGTTCAAGGTTATTGAACAGATTGTCTTTTCACCTGACCACTGGCCGCAACCATTACAGGCCGATCTATATCTCCCCAACAGCTCATCGCACTTGCCGATAGTGCTGATGGTGCACGGCGGCGGCTGGTCGGGGCGTGATCGAAGTGATATGCAGACAACGGCGAAAAAGCTCGCAAAACACGGCTATGCGGTTTTCAATGTCAGCTACCGATTTGCGCCTGAGTTTACTTATCCAGCCCAGCTGCATGACTTGCAATTAGCCCTGCTGTGGCTGCAAAACAATGCGCAAAAGTATCAGCTCGATATGGCGCGGTTAAATGGTTGGGGGTATTCATCAGGGGCGCACTTAATTGCGCAGCTGGCCAGTGTATCGCCGGGGCAAGCTCAGTCACTGGTATTATCCGAGGAATTGCCAACGCTACGCGCGGTAGTTGCGGGAGGCATTCCCGCTGATCTCAGCCAATATAGTGGCAGCCCGATCGTGATCCCTTTTCTGGGGGCTGATCTGCATGAAGACCCCGACTTATACCGACAAGCCTCACCAATAAACCATATTTCTGGTCGCACACCGCCGACATTTCTATATCACGGTAAGTATGATTTTTTGGTGGAGAAAGAACAGTCGATTAATTATTACCAATCACTGCTCGATAAAGGCATTGTCGCTGAGCTCTATCTTCACCCCTTATGGGGGCATTTTGCGATGTTTTTATTGGGTGGCGGGGCCGAAAGCAAAGGACTTGAGTTCCTCAATCAACACAATATTGAGGCTGGTAAGTCTTCTTCGCTTTCTACCCGAAGCGTGAGTTTCAAGCCCCCAGAGTAGGGCAGTAATAACGCTCATCTGATGGCTTAGTTTGATTGCTTATTTAAATTTAACCGCTGTTCCGCTGACGCTAACCATCATCATTGCGCCTTGCTCGCCGACCACTTCATAATCGATATCGATACCAACAATGCCGTCTGCGCCGAGTTGCTGAGCTCTTTCTTCCATGTCTTGAAAGGCAATCTCGCGGGCTTTACCCATTTCTTTCTCGTAGGCGCCGGATCGACCACCAACAATGTCGCGAACCTTGCCAAACAGGTCTTTAAAAATATTAGCGCCAAGAATCGCCTCACCAACAACGACGTCTAAATAATCAGAAATTTCCTTACCATCCACAACAGAGGTGGTTGTTTTCAACATGGCTTTCTCCCAGTCATAAAAATTAGTGGGGTTAATATAATCGAAAAAAACCTACGTTAAGAGTGTTTGGTAAAGAGACTTTGGCTTGTCTGGCTGCCGCTAGTGCTTAATCACCGATAAAATCAAGCGTCAACAGCAGACGTCTCTCTCCGTCCAACACAGCTGGCGAGCGGTGCACCAGACCTGCTCCTTCGTTTCCTTCCCAGAGTTCACCTTTAAGCAGTGCAACATCACCCTGTTTAAGATGATGAATATCTCGAGGGTTACAAAAAAGCCCCGACTCTTCATCGGTTTTACCCAGGCTTCCGCTACCTAATTTCGTGCGATCAATCAGATGGTGCGGAAGCCAGTCTGTGGCGCTGCCCTGGTAGGTTGTCACCAGTCGGCAAGGAACCCGGTCGACGTGAAATTTAGGGCACATGGCTCGATTCAGAGCCGTAAGTCTTAAGCCAACGCGTTTAAGATCAAACAAACAGCAAAACATATCGACTAACCGGGCAATATCTTTGCTCAGAGCTGTATAGGCTGATGCGCCGAGTGTTTCATTAATGCTGTTATAGACACTTTTTGCCGTCACTGTCATTGAGGTTTGCAGTGTTGGCTTGTTGCTTAGAAGGCTACTAACGTCCAGGGCCAACCCGCTGGAAAGTTCACGCTGCCAGACGGCGATGTTGATATTCTCCTGATAGATATCGGCGAGAACGTCGGGCTTGCTTCCTTCAATCGAGCGTCGAACGGGTTTTTCTAATGACCACTTTTCTGTTGTTACGCTTTCTAGAAATTGGTGCTGATCAATAGCGGCTGCTGTATTCATGCGCTTTCCCTCCATGCAGGGAAGGGGTCGTTCAATGTTACCCAGTAATCCTTCCCTTTAATCACTTCACTTTCGGTTAGTAAGCACTCATCGAGCGCCTGAGTCATGCCCGCCTGGTCTAGTTGCTGGCCAATAAACACTAATTCCTGCCGCATATCGCCGAATGGCTCAACCCACTGTTTTTCTATGTTGGCCAAATACTCTTCGTCAGTAGGCCAGTTTTCTTTTGGAATAGATTTCCAGAACATGCCGGCAAAACCGTAGTGCGCAATACCTCCCGCCTGGCTCCATTGCCCCGCAAACTCCGGACGAGAGGCGAGCCAAAAATAGCCTTTGGAGCGGATTAGTTTGCCGAACCGGCTGGTATCATGAAGAAACTGATAAAATTTATCGGGATGGAAGGGGCGGCGGGCCATATAGCTGAAGCTGCCAATACCGTACTCTTCTGTTTCTGGAATGTGTTCGCCGCGCATTTCCTTAAGCCAGCCTGGCGCTTGCTGAGCGTGTTCAAAATCGAATAGACCCGTGTTGAGTACCGCATCAATATCTACTTTGCCATGAGAGATGGGAATAATTCGGGCGCGAGTATTAAGTGTTTTAAGGATGGCGGTCAGTCGCTCAATATCAGCGTTTTCAGCTAAGTCTGTTTTACTAATGAGGATAACGTCAGCAAATTCCACTTGGTCAACAAGAAGGTCGGCAACGCAGCGCTCATCGTCGTCGCCAAGGGACTCTCCTGTTTCCTGTAAAGATTTAGCTTCGTCGTAATCTTTGAGGAAGTTGACCGCGTCGACCACCGTCACCATCGTATCCAGTGTGGCGACATCTGATAATGAAACGCCATCTTCATCGGCAAAGGTGAAGGTTTCCGCGACGGGTAACGGTTCAGATATACCGGTTGATTCAATAACCAGGTAGTCAAATCGGCCATCTTTTGCCAGTTTGTCGACTTCCAGCAGCAGGTCTTCGCGCAGGGTGCAGCAAATGCAGCCATTACTCATTTCCACCAGTTTTTCATCACTACGATTAAGGGAAACTTCATTTTGAACAATTGACGCATCAATGTTGATTTCGCTCATGTCATTAACGATGACAGCGACTCTTTTTCCTTGCCGATTATTCAGAATATGGCTTAGAACCGTTGTTTTACCGGCACCAAGGAAACCTGAGAGCACGGTCACGGGTAAGCGTTGCTGGAGGTCTTTAGGCATAGAGAAATACTCTTTATTTAAGTTGAATTTGAGGTGAAAAGGTATATACCTTCAACGGGTAGCTCTTTAATAGAATGTTATAACATAACAATAATTATAATCAAAGAATCACAGTGAAGTCCGCTTTTAAGCGGAATTTAATACGCCTTGGTATTTTTGCTATAGCTTGATCAGCTAACGATGGAGTTACTCAAATGCTGCTATCTTTATGACCCGTCATTTGAGTGTAAAGGTGGCAGGGGAATTAAGCACCAGGCTAATAGGTATTTGTCTGCTATCCCGTGACTCTAGATTCATGGCGATTGAAAACCGCACAGCGATTACGGCCATTACTCTTTGCCGTATACAGGGCAATATCGGCATGATTTAACAATTTATCAAAATCGACGTCCGTTGTCGCAATGCCAATGCTCACCGTTAACCTCTTTAAGGGGGAGCGCGCATGAGTAATATTTTCATCGTTGATCTGTTGTCGCAATTTTTCAGCGATGAGCTCAGCACCCGCTATGTCTGTGCAGGGTAAAATGACGATAAATTCTTCACCGCCGTAACGTGCGATAAAATCTGTTTCTCTGGGTAGGGCGCTAGCGGCAATTTTTGCCACTTGAATTAACACCTCATCGCCTTTTTCATGGCCATAGGTATCATTGTATTGTTTGAAATGATCAATATCGATCATCAGCAGAGATAGCGGCTTCAGGGATCGCTTGGATAGCGCAATTTCACTGGGTAGCCTTTCTTCATAGGCGCGCCTGTTTGGTATCCGGGTTAATGGGTCAAGATAGCTCAGCGCCTGTAGCTGCTTGTTCGCTTCGCCTAATTTAGCCGTATATTCTTTTCTTTCAGTGATATCTAAATGTGTGCCGATCATCCTTTTGGGCACGCCTTGACGCTCCCACTCAATAACCTATCCGGTATCCAGGACCCAAACCCAATGGCCATTTTTGTGCTTCATGCGAGATTCAAAGCTGTAGTACTCGGTTTTTCCAGCCCAGTGCTCGTTTAACAGACGGTTAGATTCATTGAGGTCGTCCGGGTGGGCAAATTTGACCCAGGTATCGATGCTGACGGGAGATATTTCAGCCAAGGTATAGCCAATGATGTTGGCCCAGCGTTCATTAAAAGTGACGAGGCCAGTTTGCACATACCAATCCCATATTCCGACACCTGTACTTTTAATAACAAGCTCAAGCTGCTTTTCGTGATCCTTTAAGGTTGCAACCTGCGATTTCAGAATTTTGATTTGGGATTTAAGGAACTGTATTGATTCGCCCATAGTAATTTTAAGAGTAAGGTTATTATTTTTGTAAAAATAGGTTGTACGCAGTCCCTTGCGAGCCCTCTTGGACAGGTGAAAACCTAACCAAGCATATGCGGCTAAGATTATAGGTTGTAGAAATTTTGATGGGCAGCTTGTAATTATTATTTTTTTAAAAGGCGGTGCTCGTAAGAAGCGCGGAGTCGCGTGATGGTAACAAAAATTTCAAACAGAAGGCCGTTCAATCGCTGCATCGTGGATACGGCATGCACTTAAAGATCAGAATCAATAAATATTGACTTGCCCTTTAGTTGTTCAGGCTTTTTTTACAAACTTGGCTGTCACCATCATTTCACCTGCACCATCGACTTTGCAGTCCAATTCGTGATCCTTACCGTCGACAATTCGTCTTATCACTGCTTTGGTGCCGATTTTAAGCACCTGAGAACTACCTTTGACTTTAAGGTCTTTGATCAGAGTAACTTTGTCGCCGTCCTGTAAGAGGGTTCCGTTGGCATCTTTAGCGGTCACCGAGTCTTCAGCTGGCAGGGTTTCAGAAGGGTTCCACTCATATGCGCATTCAGGGCAAATTAGCAGGCTTTGATCTTGATAAACGTATTCAGAATTACATTGCGGGCAGGGTGGGTGAGACATACTCAGTTACTTCCTGAAATAAGGTTGTGTGCATGCTAGTGTTTGCAAGACAACTTGGCGAGTCTAGGGTGCTTTTTTGTTAGCGGTTTTAATTTCAATAAACCACTTGGGCTGCATGGCTTCAAAATCCTGCCGTATATTGTTTGGCAAATAGCTTGCAGAATCCAGGACGAATGGCTGGCCTTTCACCCGTTTGAAGACAACCCAATGCCAAAAGTTTCTGCCGTTCTCTTGGTGGTGCTTGATGGATAATAGTGCCAGATCAGGCAATGCATCCCAGCACTCAAAAGGCACTTCATTCTTGCTGACTTCAACGCCAGCACCGTAGAGCAAACGACGAACATAGTGGGTATCAGACCACAAGGATTCATCCGAGGCGTGAATTCCCATTGCGTTAGCTGTGGCCTTCATTTCTACATAGGATGTTCCGAGAATGTTGGCGGCTGCAGCAATACCACATCCGGTGGTTTCTTCTTGTATGACCACTTTAAGCACACTTACCTCCTGTAATTTATAAAACTTATATAGAGTGGGCTGTTACTGAAGAGGTTTTAAAGACAAAAAAGCCCCGCAGATCGATACCTGCGGGGCTTTTTGTTTAGCTAACTAAAGTCCTGAAACTAGCCAACGATTTTCACTGGCTCGGCTTCAACACTCAGGTCTTCCGTTGGTGGTGCAAAAGAAGTCAGGTGAATACCGTCAACGGCTTCTTTGTACTCTTCCAGAGTCGGGAAGCGACCCAGAATAGTCGACAGAACAACCATTGGCGTAGAGCCCAGCAGAGACTCACCTTTCTTCTCGGCACTGTCTTCTACAACACGGCCCTGGAACAGGCGGGTAGAAGTGGCAAGTACGGTGTCACCTGGTTCTGCTTTTTCCTGGTTACCCATACACAGGTTACATCCAGGACGTTCCAGGTACATGATGTTTTCATACTTGGTGCGCGCTTCCTGTTTAGGGTCGTCGTCGTTGAATTCGAAGCCAGCGTACTTCTCAAGCAGCTCCCAGTCGCCTTCGGCTTTTAGCTCATCAACGATGTTATAGGTTGGTGGCGCAACAACCAGTGGCGCTTTGAAAGTGATAGGACCTTTCTTCTCCAGGTTACGCAGCATCTCGGCGATAATCTTCATGTCGCCTTTGTGAACCATACAAGAGCCTACGAAGCCCAGGTCAACCTTACGACCATGGTAGTAAGACGTCGGACGAATCACATCGTGAGTGTAACGCTTGGAGATGTCATCGTTATTAACGTCCGGGTCAGCAATCATTGGCTCGTCAATAGCGTCCAGGTCTACAACAACTTCAGCGTAGTAATTAGCGTTGTCGTCTGGAGCCAGCGCAGGTGCTTCGCCAGATTTCACTTCAGCGATACGCTTGTCTGCCAGGTCGATCAGACCTTGCAGCATGTTAGCGCTGTTATCCATACCTTTGTCGATCATGATCTGGATACGGGACTTAGCCAGCTCCAGCGATTGGATCAGGGTATCATTGGTAGAAATACAGATAGACGCTTTTGCTTTCATCTCTGCAGTCCAGTCGGTGAAGGTGAAGGCCTGGTCAGCCAACAGCGTACCGATTTGTACTTCGATCACACGACCCTGGAATACGTTTTCACCGTTGAACTGCTTCAGCATCTGCGCTTGAGTGGCGTGTACGATGTCACGGAAGTCCATGTGTGACTTCATATGGCCTTTGAAGGTTACCTTCACAGACTCTGGGATTGGCATTGCTGATTCACCTGTTGCCAATGCGATTGCAACGGTACCGGAGTCAGCACCAAAGGCGATACCTTTAGACATACGGGTGTGGGAGTCACCGCCGATAATGATGGCGCGATCGTCAACCGTGATGTCGTTCAGTACTTTGTGAATAACGTCGGTCATAGGGTGGTAAACACCCTTAGGGTCACGTGCCGTGATAACACCGAAATTGTTCATAAAAGACATCAGCTTAGGAATGTTGGCCTGCGCTTTTTTGTCCCATACAGACGCCGTGTGGCAGCCAGACTGGTAAGCACCATCAACGCTTGGCGAAATCGTAGAAGCAGCCATCGCTTCCAGTTCCTGACAAGTCATCGGGCCAGTAGTGTCCTGAGAACCTACGATGTTCACTTTAACGCGCACGTCAGAACCGGTGTGTAGAGGCGTTTTAGAAGTAACACCCACTGCGTTGCGGTTGAAAATTTTCTCAACAGCCGTCAGGCCCTGACCTTCATGTGAAATTTCTTTAGCAGGTGCGTAAACCTGAGGTACTTCAACACCCAGCGTTTCAGCAGCAAACGTCTGCAGTTTCTTGCCGAAAGTTACCGCGTAAGAACCACCGGCCTTCATGAATTCCACTTTTTGTGGCGTGAACGCGTCAGATACGTCAACCAGTTCTTTGTCGCCGTTGTACAGCTTTTTAGCTTTGGTATCGATCGTCAGAACGGTACCCGTCGCAACAGAGTAGGCTTCTTCCAATACTGGGTCGCCGTTAGCGTCACGAACAACTTCGCCGTTAGCATCAGTTTTCTTAACCCAGTTTTTCAGATCCAGGCCGATACCGCCGGTTACACCAACCGTGGTCAGGAAGATAGGTGCGATACCGTTAGTACCAGCAACCACAGGAGCAATATTAATGAACGGAACGTATGGGCTTGCTTGCTTGCCGGCCCACAGAGCGACGTTGTTCACACCAGACATACGAGAAGAACCAACACCCATGGTGCCTTTTTCAGCGATCAGCATCACTTTAGCGTTCGGGTGCTTCTTACCTAGCGCAACAATTTCTTGCTGAGCTTCAGGCGTGATCATGCACTGGCCGTGCAGTTCACGGTCGGCACGAGAGTGTGCCTGGTTACCTGGAGACAGTAAGTCCGTAGAGATATCACCTTCAGCAGCGATGTAGGTAACAACATCAATTTTTTCGTCGATGTCTGGCAGTTTGGTGAAGAACTCGGCTTTGGAATAGCTTTCCAGAATCTCTTTAGCAATAGCGTTGCCAGCTTTGAAAGCTTCGCTGAGACGATCGTAGTCGGCTTCGTACAGGAATACTTGAGACTTCAGAACCTCAGCAGCCGCGGCAGCTTGTGCGTCGTCAGAAAGCGCAACATCCAGCAATACTTCAACAGAAGGACCACCTTTCATGTGAGACAGCTGTTCCAGAGCAAACTCAGGGCTGATTTCAGCAACAGCTTCTTTACCCAGTACGATGTCTTTCAGAAACTTAGCTTTAACGCCTGCAGCAGGGGTAGTGCCTGGCAGGGTGTTGTAGATAAAGAACTTTAGAGAGTCTTCACGGTTTGCGTTACCAGTATCTTTGATCTGGTCAATAATTTCTGACAGCAGCTCAGCGCTATCAATTGGCTTTGGATTTAATCCCAACTCTTTTTTACGGGTTGCGATTTCATCCATATATTCTGAATATAAGCTCATTCAAACCTCCAGTGGATTGTGAACATGTCCGTGGAACCAAGGAGATTTGGTTCACGCTCGAAAGGCGCGTATTCTACCGGAAACCGGTGCTAAAGTTAAGAGAATGGTTTGTAGACATTAGCTGAGATTGAGCCGTAACTTATTGATATTAAAGATATGAAAGAATATCTATGTTTAACATAAACTACGGTTATTATGGATTGCACTTTCATAGAGTCCAGAAATGTGTGGGTTATGCATTTAAAGTTATCTAATTGGTTAACATAATAGGGTAGCAAACAGCGGGATTTATGGCACATTACATGCATATTGGTGTTGTTCGTATTCGGTTGCTGTTTTATTGACGCGCGCCGTTTCGGTAAAACGCTAGACAACATCAACACTATTGGTAAAGCGAGATCAACTACAGATGACGACCATTGTTTCTATTGGCTCCGGCAAAGGCGGCGTTGGTAAAAGTATGCTGAGTGCCAACTTAGCCGTATTGCTGGCCGGTAAAGGCTATAAGGTTACGTTGATTGATCTTGATGCGGGCGGCGCTAATTCACATATTATGTTTGGTGTTTTTAAGCCTGAATACACGCTGGCAGACTTTATGTTGCGTCGTGTCGACTCGTTACAGGATGTGACGATGGAGCTTAAATCTTTCAATAGGTTACGTCTGGTTCCTGGTATGGGAGAGTCGATGTATACCGCTAACATTCCTGCCGCAGCTCGCGAAAAGTTAGTACGCCATATTCACAAGCTGGATTCCGATTTTGTGGTTATTGATGTTGGTGCGGGTACCAATCTCAACACTCTGGATTATTTTATGCTGGGTGATTATAACCTGTGTATTTCTACACCAGAGCCTACATCGGTGCTGGACTTATACCGCTTTGTTAAGTTGGCCGTTATTCGTAAAGCCTTGTCGGTATTTCTTGCTAATGACGATATTCGTAAAACCATCGCTAAAACCAATGTTCAAAATATCGAGCAGATTTTCTCTCTCGCAGGGGAAGCAGGGCAAGAGAAACGCGAAGCCGCACAGCAGGCGGTAAAAAATTTCCGGCCACTTTTGGTCGCTAACCGTTCTGGTGATAAGAAAAAGAAAATCCACATACTGCAATTACAGCAATTGCTAAAAAAATATGTTGGCGTGCAAAGCATTACCAAACTGGGGGAAATCCCCGTGGACAACGCTGTTGAACAGTCCATTGGCGCCTTCCAGCCAGTAGCTGGATATGCGCCAAATTCACCCGCGGCCAAGGCTCTTGTTGAAATTACCGATAATCTACTAAGTGTTATTGAGCAGCATAAAAATGCTGATACTGAAATCAGTGAATCTACTGCCGCGCCAGCCGTGGTAGATTCACTGGTTTAAGGCTTACAGGTTTAAACTGGCCCAGACAGGGCAGTGATCGGACGGTTTTTCCATAGCCCGTGCCTCATAATCAATACCGGTATCGGTCAGGTGTTCAACCAGTGGTTGTGTAATCAGTATGTGATCGATGCGCAGGCCGCGTTTTGGCGTGTCGTCAAACCCTTTGCTGCGATAATCAAACCAGCTATAGCGGTCATTTACCTCAGGGTTTTGGATGCGAAAACTATCCAATAGGCCCCAGGCGAGAAGTCTGTCATACCATTCCCTTTCTTCCGGTAGAAAGCTGCATTTTCCAGTTTGCAGCCAACGTTTAGCATTTTTTTCACCAATACCAATATCATTGTCGGTGGGTGAAATGTTGAAATCGCCCATCACAACGACACGGTCGGACGGTGTGTGATGGGTTTCCAGGTAATTCATTAGGTCGGCATAAAACTTTCGTTTGGCCGGAAACTTGGTTTCGTGCTTGTTGCTCTCGCCCTGCGGAAAATACCCGTTTAGCACAGTAATAAGTCCACCATCACTGCACTCGAACTGACCAATAATCATACGGCGTTGAGCATCTTCTCCATCGTCAGGCCAGCCTTTCTGGATAGCCTTTGGCTCCATACGCGATAACATGGCAACGCCATAATGTGATTTTTGGCCGTGGTAATTTACGGCATAGCCCATGTTGTTTATTGCCTCAACGGGGAAGTCGGGATCATTAACCTTTGATTCCTGAAGACCAATCACATCAGGCTGGTGGTGGTCAATAATCGCCTGCAGCTGAGGAATGCGAGCGCGAATACCGTTAATGTTGAAGGAGATAATTTTCATATCAACTAAGACCTATGAATTTTAAAAAGTGGGCGGTGTGTTAGACACGAAAAACCTGCGTGTCAATCTGGCCGTTGGGCTGTAACGTAAGCCAGCGAAAACCCGCTGCCAAATTAGTGTCGATGGCAAAATCATCACTACCAGCTGTAAATTGGACGGGGCCAGCCGCCGGTGTGCCAAACAATCGCACCTGCCCGTGTGCTAATTCCGTCTCCTGATGCGCATGGCCCCAGGTTATCGCACGGACTTGCGGCCCACCAAGCGTGTTAAAGGCATCAACTCTGGAGAAGAGTGCCGCAGCGTCCTTCACTCGCATGCTATCCATCCAGGCACTATTGAGTTTTACCAGTGGGTGATGCAGAACAATAAGGCTATTAGGAGCCTGTGGTGAAGACAGGGCGGAGTCCAAAACGGCTAGTTGCTGGTCACCTAACTCACCGTCATCACTGTCTACTAAGCTGCTATCGAGCTGAATGACTTGCCAGTTGTTGAGCGCAAAAGAGCCGCACCCAAAAAGCTTAAGTGATTTAACGCTTTCTTCCAGGATTGACGAGTCATCATGGTTACCGGGAATAAAACCGATTTTGGTTGCGCTGGCAGCACTGCCCAGCTGTTCACGCAATTGGTTTGCTAAACGGTGATAAGTTTGTCGATAGCCTTCAGCGGTTTCATCATCAACAATATCGCCAGTCACCAGAATAACTTGCGGTGGCCAGTGTTGATGTTGGCGAGCACGCTCCAAAACAGCGTCCAGTGATTGCTGGACATTGTGTCCACGCCAGAGGGCGGCCGGATCAGCTTTAAGGTGAAGGTCTGTGATTTGTAAAACGTGAATTGGCGAACGGTTGTTAATCATGCGGTAGGAAGTAGAAGAGGGCTTTGGTCGGCGTTTACGAACAAACGTTGCTCGTAAACGCTTAAACCATAAAGCTGCTTAGCCGCGCTCGCGGTTTGGCAGTACATCCTTGAGCTTATTGAACATGTCGCGCAAGGAATCTTCGGTGGTTTTCCAATCAATACAGCCATCGGTTACGGATACGCCGTAACGCAGCTCGCTGAGATCATCCGGGATTGGCTGGTTGCCGAATTCCAGATTACTTTCAATCATTAAACCAATGATGGAGTTATTACCTTCCAGAATCTGGTTGGTGACATTTTCCATCACCAGCGGTTGTAATGCTGGATCTTTACTGGAGTTAGCGTGGCTGGTATCAACCATAATGTTTTTCTTGAGACCTGCTTCTTCCAAACGCTTTTCACACAGTTGCACGCTAACTGAATCATAGTTTGGTTTACCGCCACCACCACGCAGAACAATGTGTCCATATTGGTTGCCGGTTGTACGAATCACAGCCACTTGACCACTTGGATTCATACCCAGAAAACTGTGCGGGTGAGAAACCGACTGCAGTGCGTTGATAGCAACGGATAAACCACCGTCAGTGCCGTTTTTGAAACCAATGGCAACGGATAGTCCGCTGGACATTTCACGGTGTGTTTGTGATTCCGTGGTACGTGCGCCAATCGCTGACCAGCTGATCAGATCCTGAAGGTACTGTGGAGAAATAGGGTCCAGCGCTTCAGTGGCGGTGGGTAGTCCCATTTCAGCCAGGTCAAGCAACAACTGACGACCAATGTGCAGGCCTTCTTCAATCTGGAAAGAATCGTCCATATAAGGATCGTTAACCAGACCTTTCCAGCCAACAGTAGTGCGTGGTTTTTCAAAATACACACGCATGACGATTAGCAGGCTGTCTTTTACCTCATCAGCCAGCTTTTTCAGACGCGATGCGTAATCTTTAGCTGCTTTAATGTCATGAATTGAGCAAGGGCCAACGACAACCATCAAACGGTGGTCTTTACCATCCAGGATATCCTGAATTTGCTGGCGGCCGTTGAGAACAGTCTCTCGCGCTACATCGGTAACAGGAATTTCCTGCTTAAGTTTCTCAGGCGTAATCAACACATCCTGAGAGCGAACGTTAACATTGGTCAAACGTGAAGTTGTCATTTCTAAACCTTGAATCTGGAAATCTATGCGTATTGGCTTTTACGCCCCCAAACAAAAGGCCTGGAGGGTAGACGAAGGCCACATATCATATAGTAAAAAAATAGCGGATATAAGGGCTTTTACGGGCATATTTGAAGAGAAAATAAGCTATCAACCTAAGAGCAAGTTTATGCTGCCCTTAGCGCCCAGGCAGGCCCGCAAAAGAACATAAATTTACTCAGCCGTTTTCTAGTTCTACCAACATCGGCGGCTCACTGGCTGCGAAATAGACAGCTACTTTGACAGACCGGCTATTCAGTTGACTGAGAGCGTTGGCCGCGGCTATCAAGTGAACTTTATTGGGTTCTGCGGTTTGTTGATTTGCTGTCACCGTCTGTGTGTCAACTTGAACCAGCCAGCATTGATCATCGACAACAAAAGAGCGGTCGATAAGGTGTTGTTGGGTCTCGATCTTATTAGCAACGCTGATACGCTCATTTAGCTGCCAGTTACTGCGTGCACCTGGGTGTCGATTATCCAGGAGCCACTGCCCCTGTTGACAGGCTAATACGGCTTTTAAGCGTTGCTTTACAGCAATGGCGTTATCGGTATGGGCTTGCAAACCAGATAATTGCAGATGGTGTTTTAAAAGGGCATCGAGTGCCTGTGGTTCTGCCTGTTGCCAGTACTGGCTTCCCAGTTCAGCAATACTCAATAGCAAACTCTTAAGGCATTGCGCCTGTGCAGTTGCAGAATAGGCCTGCACATCAAGTTCTAATTCAGGTACGTTGTTACCCTGGTATTCGTGACCGCGGTAGCTGGCCAATAACTGCCCCTGCTGGAAGTCGGGATGGTGCCAGTCGCTCGCTAAACGAGACAGCGTTGACGCTGTTTCTGAAACACCACACTCGGTGCCCGCGATATTATTTGAAGCGTCCACGATCTCTAATTGGTCTTTAATTTGTGGCCAGAGGCTGTGCAGCAAACTATTTTCGGACGGCGTTTTCATGTCATCGCTGTTTTCATCCCGACGCACAACGTTAGCCAGCAGACGGAGCTGTTTAACCGCTCGTGTGGCACCAACATAAAGCAAACGTGTATTTTCGAGCTGTTCTTTGAGGCGGTGCTCACGTTTCAGGTAATCGTAAAGCGCATCGCCATCACCACCTTTTTCAGGCAGTGATCCCATCAGTAGCAGCGGTTCACCTGCGGTAGACAAGCGCTCATGCCAAAGTAACAGCTCCTGATTGCGGGACGGGTTACCCCGATCCAGGCCCGGCAAAATAACATGATCAAATTCAAGCCCTTTGGATTTGTGAATGGTCATGATTTGCAGGCGGATGTTGGTGTCACTTTCCGGCTTGGCAAAGAGTCGTGAAACAGCCTCCTTAAAAGCACCAAAATCAGCGATATCGGCGCCATTTTCATGTTGTGATAGCAGCTCAAAAAAGGCGGGAGCCTGGGCTAAATCCTGAGAGGAGGCGGCTGTTAACGGCCCTCCGAGAGCAATCCAAATGCCTTCCACCCACTGGCGTAACGGCTTTCTCCGGCGCTGATTAATTGCAGGCTTTATGATGGATAACAATCGGTTAAGTGACTTTTCTCCATTAGCACTCAATAAGTCTCGGCGGCTTTTTTCCTGTAGCTGCGACCAAATGCTAGTATATCGAACTGATTGCCCGACAGCTGATGCGGTGAGTGTATGTAAATCCTGGAGACTTAAACCACACCAGGGCGCTCTTAATATCGACAGCCAGGCCACTCGATCAGCTGGATTTAACAGTGCCTGCGTTAGGGCCATCAAATCGCTTACCAAAGGCCGCTGGGAAAGTGGATCAATGTCCACAGCGCGCCAGCTGATATTAGCGCGACGCAGAGCAGGCATAATATCGCGCAAGTGGGAGCGGTTACGCACTAAAATGGCAATGCTGTCGGCAGGGTAGTCGAGACTGATTTGACCGACTAATTCGACCACTTTTTGCGCTTCGCAATCGCGGCCTTGCTCATCGATACAGCCAAAAAACTGTACCGCCTGCGCTTGGTTTTCTGCTTGAATAGCCACGGATCGGCTGTAGGTAACAGCACCGCGGGCAATATTGTCCTGAGCAGGGAAAGCGCGGGCAAAGCTATCATTAACCCAATTCACGATGCCAGCATCTGAACGGAAATTAGTTTGTAGATCTAATGCTTCAAGTTGCGCATTACCAATACCAAATTCACGTGCAGCCAGAAATAATCCGACATTGGCTTCGCGAAAGCCGTAACAGGACTGCATGCCATCTCCCACGATGAACAGAGTCCGGCCATCACCGGCTTCCCAGCCATCGGTAAGCCGACGCAACAGATTAAACTGCGGTGTTGCAGTATCCTGAAACTCATCCACAAGAATGTGTTTGATTTGATAATCCAGTAGCAGGGCGATATCAGAGGGTTGCTCATCATCGCCGAGCGCCAGCGAAGCCGCACTGGATATTTGAGCATAATCGAGCTGCCCCTGCTCCATAAAGACCAGCGTTAGCTCGGCCACCAGTGTTGGTAGTAAACGGGTCAGGGTGTCTAGCAGCTGCCATTGCTGATCGGAATAGTCCACCGATGGCAGGTTGCTTACCTCCTGCAATTGCGCCAATAGGCCAGGCTGTTGCGCCAAATCATTGATAAGCGCAAGGCAGTCAGCTTTAGCCGCTTTAAAAGTTTCCTTTTCATCCTTTTTATTACTGGCAGGGAAGCCCTGATTTTTAGTCAGAGTGGCGCGAAAACGCCCGTCTTTGGTCAATAACAGGTCGCAAATAGCACGCCACTGAGGCAACGCCTGCGGATTACAATCGGGCAGCGCTGTCAGTCCAGCACATTGCAAAAGAGGGGCATCAGGCGCCAATTGCTGCAACTGTTGGCAGGCAAAATCCACTGACTGCATTAAGGATGACTCAAACATCAGCAGTGATTCAGTACAGTCCTGTAACGCTTCTTCCACTAATTCTGTAAGGCAGTTTTCCAGATAGTCCCGAAAATCAAAATGCGCCTGTTTTGCCGAAATGAAGTGTCGCAACCATTGCTCACGCTTACTTAAAATTGAACAGAGCAGGGCTTCTATACGGGCCGTATTGTTATCAAGGTGACTGAGTAATCGTTGTAAATCCTCGCTGATACAGCCGTGGGCTGCCGTGCGATCTTCAAGCCTCGCCAGCAACCGACGTGAAGCCTGCTGATACTGAGTTTGAGCATCATCACTGACACTCGCCTCAGAACCTAACCGGGATAACAGCGGCATACGCTGCACCAAGCGCATGCAAAAACTGTCGATAGTTTGAATACGTAGTCGGTTCGGATTGTCGAGCAAAAGCCAGTTATGCTTTTTATCCTGTTGTAAAACCGCGCGAGCCAGTGTCCAGGTATTGAGTTTATGCGCTTCGTCAGGTGCCTGGTCTGACTGGCCATTACGTAATGCGTCAAGAATTCGACTGCGCATTTCATTGGCAGCCTTGCGCGTAAAGGTAATTGCAAGCAGCTCTTCGGGTTTCTCAACGCGCGCCAGTAACGTCAGGCTACGTTGAATTAACAGCTCTGTTTTACCCGATCCCGCCGGCGCTGTGACAGCAAAGGAGGTATTCGGGTCAAGGGCGCGGGTACGCTGGACGCCATCAACAATCTCAGTCATTGTCGATAACCTGTGTCGTGATTAACGGTGTCAGTTTCATTCATCGGCCTCACTCGATAGTTCGTTGAGCTGATGAATCCGACACAGTGAGTGCAAATGGCAAAACTGACAGGTGTTATTTTGCAAAGGGGCAACCGTGGCCACACCCGTTTTAAATTCGTTTGTGAGTGACTCCAGTGATTGCAGCCATTGTTGGTTGATATCTGACCAGGAAAGACTGGCATCCCAGCCACGGCTTTTCTCAATGCTATATACGCCAGGCGCAACACCCTCCTGGGCTGAAATACCAACAAAGCCCTGTTGATCGATATTAATACGGGCAAAGGCGAGGCTTTCTATACTATCTTGTTCACCTTGTGGCTCAGAGATACCAGCCATCGTCACCATATACAATGGTAGCTGTGGCTCTTCAAGCCGTTCTCCCTGCCACTTTGAAGTGCTGCAAAAGCCAGTTTTATAATCAATCAGCATTAAGCTGCCATCATCGAGCCGGTCAATACGGTCAACCCTGACACGTAGCGGCATATCAGCGATATTGATGACCAGCGCCTTTTCTGTTGCAACCACATCGAAAGCGCTACGGGATTTTTCTATTTGCAGCCACCGCGCCAGTAAACGCTGTAAGCGTTGTGCTTCATTGTCTGTATAAACCGCGCCAAATAGGTCATCGCGCTGCGCGATTAGTGGTTTGAGCGCTTTATGTACGGCGTCACTCATATCCTGTTGAAGGGCTGTTGCATCGCGCGCGATCAAGGTAGAGGAGTTTTTTAGTGTCAGCCATAACTGTTCAAGGGCGGCATGTAAAACAGTGCCACGCTGCGCTGCATCCAGGTGATAACTGGGTTCGGGCAGATCTCGTGCTGACAAGCGATGGTTCGCGAAGGCGCGAAACGGGCAGGCCGCTTGATCCTTAAGCAAAGCCGAACCGCCAACAACGCGCTCGGTATCTATGTTCAATGTCGGACCGGTATCGTCGTTATACGGCTCAAGTGCTCGAAAACTCTCAGAGCTATTCGCTAACTCGCTATAGAAGGGGTGTGACGTATCCGTGACTAAGTTAAGTTGGTCTTTAGTTGTCGCTACAAAATCATCAATTAGGCTGCTGGCTCGTAGCGGTTCATCGCCGTTGTTGAGCGAATAACTGGCAATGACCTGTGCACTGCTGTGTAGATAATCGCGAAGTAGTTCACGCGAAAACTGTAACTCTCGCTCTGGACTGGCGTGCGGCATCGCAAATTGCTGTTGCATCGGAATGGGAATAAAAGGGTTCGGGTTTGCCGCCGCAGGCCAAAGGTGATCGTTAAGACCGACCAACCAAACGGCATCAAAATTTAAGCCGCTACCCTCCAGCATACCCAGCACCTGAATCGGCGTTTGCGGAGTTTGTGCCTGGAAATCTGTACTACCCAGCACTCGAGTAAGCAGGTTCAAGGCCTCGTTTAGACTTACGTTACCGACACTCTCAGCAAGATTGGAAAAATCGGCTAACGCCTGCTGCCAGCGACGAAAGTGCTGAAACTCTATGCTATCAAATCGCCGCTCTGTAGATGGCCAGTTAAAGCTGCGCAGCAGGGTATTAAAAACCGTATACCAATGCGTTAAGTCCGCTTTTTGGCTGGTTTGATCCTGCAATGATTTTGCGGTTTTTAAGGCTGAGATAAAGTCCGCATAGTGTGCATTAATGGCTGGTTTTTGAGTTACGCGATGCAGCAGACTTTGTAAGCTGAATTGAGGCCAGCCGCCCTCACGTAAAAACAGCTCCAGCTCAACGCTAGTATCAAAGTCCGTTTTTTTACCGAGCCTGATATAGGGTGACTTTAGCAGCGAATAAAGCGTGTGATAGTTAAACTCATCACGCATCAATTCCAATAGGTTGAGCGCCGAAATAACCAGTGGTGTTTGATTGAGTGAAACGCCGGCGCTGATGTTAAACGGCAGTTGATAACGTGGTGTGTCGGGTAAGATATATTGGGGCTCAAAAACAGCGGCTAAAGTTGCCTCAATGAAGTCTCGCTGTTGCGCCAGATCCGGCACAATGATCGCGAGCCGCTGGTCGATATTATTTTCGAGCGCCTGCTTAGCCCACTGTGCAGCCAGGTGTATTTCTTCAGCCACATCATTGCAACCCAGCTTCAGAGAGACAGGAGCGTGGGTCGTTGAGCGGTAGAGCTGGTTATTGTCTGACGCTTTTTCGATAAGCTGTTCGTATAGCGGCGGTAAATGCTGAAAACCAACTAATATGATATTCGCCTCAGCGGTTAGCATTCCTTGCTCAAAAGCATTCAGAATAATTTGGCTTTGGTCGGCCTGAGTGACTAATTGATGGGCTTCACAGTGACCTGAGAACTGCTTGGTCCAATAGGCAAAGCGGCTGCAATCGGGGTGGAAGTAAAACTCACTACTAAGCTCGCATTGCCAGAGTTGTAAGGTCCGCCAGGCAGACTGGGCCTGTTTAGCTGTTGCAAAGGGCTTTAATAGCAGGCTTTTTTCATCGTCGCGGATGAAGCGTTCCCAAAGCAGGGTTTCCTGCAGGCCATGCAAGCGGGTTTTGTTATAGGTTAACGGTGAGTTGGCGCTGATTAACTGTTGCCAGCAGTGCTGTATCCAGTCATCAATCGGAAAAATAGCAGGCTGTTCCCAGACCTGAAGACCGCGCTTGCTGCAGGCTTCAGCGTAAGCCGAAGCAATATGTGCAGCAAGACGACGGTTGGATGTCAGCAGTAACGTTTGATCATTAATCGACTCAAACAGTGGGTCGATATCAAAAAGAGCCGACATATTAACGCTGGTGATACTTAGTCGAGACGGTTTCTTGATTCACCGTTGAGGAACGCTTCCACGTTCAGTACCACTTCATCCAGCAGGCGCTGGCGAGTTTCATCTGGGCCCCAAGCACAGTGAGGCGTTAAGATCAGGTTTTTGATCTCGGGATCAATCAGCGGATTGCCAGCTTTTGGCGGCTCAACAGTTAATACGTCAACACCTGCACCACCAATTTCACCGTCTTTAAGTGCTTGGGCCAAAGCCGCTTCATTAACTAAACCGCCGCGCGCTGTGTTGATGATCAGCGCTGATTTTTTCATCGCTTTCAGCTGCGGTTCATCAATCAGGTTTTCAGTGGCTGGTGTGAGCGGGCAGTGGAATGTAATAGCGTCAGCAATTGGCAACAGCTCTTCCAGCGGGCGACGCTCCACAATACCAAAACTATCCTGATTAGGGCGGCTCGAGGCCACCAGGATTTCCATACCGAAGGCTTCTGCCATGTGAGCAACCGACTGACCAATTTCACCATAACCAACGATAACCAGTTTTTTGCCTTTCAGCTCATACATCGGGTAATCAAGCAGGCAGAACTGATCCTGTGCAGCCCACTTACCAGCACGCACATCGTCACTGTATCGTTGTACGTTAGCAGCCAATGCCAACAACAGCGTCATGGTGTGCTGAGCAACGGCATAGGAGCCATAGCCACCGACGTTAGCAACGCCGACATTGTGTTTTTTGGCCGCTTCAATATCAATCACATTGGTGCCTGTTGCCACAACGGCAATTAGCTTGAGATTTGGGCAGGCTTCCATGATTTCCGCATCCATCGGTACTTTATTAGTCAGTACGATTTCAGCATCACCAATACGTTCCTGGCGTTGCTCCGGCGTGGTTTGAGGGTAGAATGTCCACTCAATCGGCAGCTCATTAAGCTTACCTAGGTCCAGACGCTCTTGTGCGATAGAGTCAGAATCGAGAAAAACACCTTTCATAGTTAATTTCCTTAAATACAAGTATGCTGTTGCAAAAAATCGGGGCCTCTTTAAAAAAGCCCACGGCAAAAAATGTCGGTAACTTTACAGAATATGAGCCGTGATTGACAGAGGCAATCACATAACTAGCTAACCCGCCAATAATTTTCAGGAATCTTATTTCAGCATGACAGGAACCTTAACGAATAAATTAGTCATTGCTATCTCCTCCCGTGCGCTCTTTGATCTGTCGGATAGCCATGATGTCTATGAAAGCGAAGGCTTAAAAGCTTACGCTGAATACCAGATTGAGCATGAAAATGAACCTCTGGCAAAAGGGGACGCATTCCCCTTGGTTGAGAAGCTACTTAAAATCAATACGTTGCTATCCGACTCTCCACGGGTTGAGGTCATTTTATTGTCTCGTAACAGTGCCGATACTGGTTTGCGGATTTTCAACTCTATCCAGCATTACGGTTTAAATATTACCCGTGCTGCCTTCTGTGGAGGAGAAAGTCCATACCGCTACGTATCCTCCTTTGGTTGTCACTTGTTTTTATCTACGCATCCTGAAGATGTACGGCAAGCGCTTGATAGCGGCTTTGCTGCAGCGACTATTCTACCGGGCAAGGCGCAGCAGAAAGAGGGCGCCCAACTGCGAATTGCCTTCGACGGCGATGCGGTATTATTTTCCGATGAGGCAGAGCAAATCTATCAACGTGATGGCCTGGAAGCGTTTACTGAAAATGAACGCGCCTCTGCAAACTTGCCGCTGAAAGGCGGACCTTTCAAGACTTTCCTCAGCGCGTTGCACAGCATTCAGGCTGAGTTTTCTGAAGGGGACTGCCCAATCCGTACCGCATTGATCACAGCCCGTTCTGCGCCTGCCCACGAACGTGTTATTCGCACGTTACGTGCCTGGAATGTTCGTCTTGATGAGTCTATCTTTTTAGGCGGTCTCAATAAGGGAGAATTTTTGCGCGCCTTTCAGGCCGATGTCTTTTTTGATGACCAGGAAGGGCACTGCGAGTCAGCCCTGGAACACGTGGCAACAGGTCATGTACCCAATGGCGTAAAAAATGATGAGTAAAAACTTTCTTAACGGCTAACGCTTTTTAAATCTGCTGCTATTCTTGATTACAAAGAAGAAAACAAAAACAGCAAGCAGGTGGTTATGATCAACAACATTCTTTATGCAACCGACTTAGGCCTCTATGGGCCTTATCTATTGCAGCATGTGATGTCCCTCGCCAGCAAACACAATGCTAACGTTCACACCGTGCACGCGATCGAACCCGTTGGCGTTTTCGCAGAGTCGATTTTGTCCACCTATATGCCCGAAGATGAGGTTAACAATCTGCGCCGTAATGGTTTTAGTCAGGTGATGGATCGTATCCGTCAGCAGGTTGAAAACGCTTTCGAGGATGAGTTTATTGAAAGTAACTGTAACGTGCAGTTAATCAATGGCATCAAGATAATCGGCGGCAAACCTGCTGAAGTCATTCTAGAAACAGCCCAGCAATGTAATGCGGACCTGATTGTCCTCGGAAGTTGCTCACAACCTAGCGATAAACCACGGTTGGGTTCCGTCGCTTCCAGAGTGCTTAACGAGTCATCTGTACCGGTTTTTCTGGTACCAATGGTGAAGCTTCAGAATCCAAAAAATTACGACCTATATCGTTAGTTTTCAAATACTTAATTTATCTTTTTAAATTATTTTAAAAGAATGCGTATTTAACACCTAACACCAACAAAACGGCTGCGAGCAGGGGCCGAATAATATTTTCCGGCAGCTTAGCGCCCAGCTTAGTCCCTATATAAATGGCAGGTAACGAGCCAATCAACAAACACCCTAACAGGGCAAAATCTACGTTCCCCAAGTAAATATGCCCGATGCCTGCAATGAGCGTTAGCGGTACAGCATGTGCGATATCAGTGCCAATGACATGAATCGACGGCAGGAGCGGGTAGAGAAGCAACAGTATCGCGGCGCCAAATGCACCGGCCCCTACTGAGGATAATGTCACAAAACAACCTAAAACTATCCCCATGATAACCGTCATCGGTGCTGCATGACGAGTCGCCCAAATTTGCCAGCGCCCAGGTTGTTTTTCAGCATTTTCTTGCAGTTTTTGCTTAAACATCACCACTAAGGCCGTGATTATCAGCATAACGCCTAAACTGTTCGTTAGAATGCGAGTATAGTATTCTGGACTGGTGAAATGATTTTTTAGAATATAAATAGTAATCAGGGAGGCGGGGATACTGCCTGCGGCTAACAATGCAACAATACGCAACCGGATAGTGTTGTTCTTTTTGTGCAAAACGACACCGCCACCTTTTGTTACAGCGGCATACATCAGATCAGTGCCAATGGCGACATGAGCCGGAAAACCAAATAGTAATAACAGTGGAGTCATGAGCGAGCCGCCGCCCACGCCAGTGATACCAACGGCCAGACCAACGCTGGCGCCGGCTAGAATATATAAAATGATGTCCATGTTTTTATTCTGGGCTCTTAAAAGATGCGACTATATGACAGTTTACGCGAATGCGTAACAATAGCGGTTTAGAGTTATTCGACAAAGTAATATTTGATTATATTTTTATAACTTTATGATATAAAAATCCAGCTTTGGAGGCTGTAATGAAACTACAGCAACTGCGGTACATTTGGGAAGTTGCCCATCACGATTTAAATGTCTCTGCCACCGCGCAAAGCCTTTATACCTCGCAACCCGGTATTAGCAAACAAATCCGCCTGTTAGAGGATGAACTTGGCGTTGAGGTTTTTTCCCGCAGTGGCAAGCATCTCACCAACATTACGCCCGCTGGCGAAGATATTCTCAAGTTAGCTGGCGAAGTCCTTCGCCAAGTGGCCACCATTAAAAGCATCGCCCAGGAACACAGCGACCCAAGTAAAGGTAGCGTTTCAATTGCCACAACCCATACCCAGGCCAGGTATGTATTACCGTCCGTCATTAAGCAATTTATGGATAAGTACCCTGATGTTTCGCTGCATATGAACCAGGGAACACCCGTTCAAATTTCTGAAATGGCGGCTGACGGTGAGGTGGATTTTGCGATTGCCACCGAGGCGCTAGAGCTATTTGGCAATTTAATTATGATGCCCTGTTACCGCTGGAATCGCAGCATTGTTGTGCCTAAGGATCACCCGCTTGCGCAATTATCAACATTAACCCTTGAAGAGGTGGCGAAATACCCGCTAGTCACCTATGTGTTTGGCTTTACCGGGCGCTCAAAACTTGATGACGCCTTCAATCGTCAGGAGTTAACACCCCGTGTGGTGTTTACGGCGACCGATGCCGATGTCATCAAGACCTACGTCAGGCTGGGGTTAGGGGTCGGAATTGTTGCCACCATGGCCTATGACAACCAATTAGATGCTGACTTAGTCAAACTCGATGCCAGCCATCTGTTTGAGGCCAGCACAACACGAATCGGCATACGTCGCGGCGCATTTCTACGCGGTTACATGTATGACTTTGTTGAGCTTTTCGCACCTCATTTAACGCCAGAGGTTGTTGACCAGTGCCTTAAACAGCAGAATAAGGCTGAATTAGAGGAATATTTCGCCAGCTTTGAAATTCCTACCTATTAAGGTCTCAATAAAACTCCAATAGGGATTGAATGACTTCTTTATTAGACTCTCTGCGTTTTCTGTTTCTTTGTTGTTTTTGCCTGCTTGCGACAAGTGCCTGTACTAATTCCCCGTCAAATATCGCACCACCCACCCGTGGTGCCGCGGCAACTGTTCACCCATTAGCCACCCAGGCCGCTCAGGATGTTTTTGCGAAGGACGGTAATGCCGTTGATGCTGCCGTAGCAGCCGCGCTGATGTTAGGTGTTGTTGATGGCCACAATTCCGGTATAGGGGGTGGCTGCTTTATTGTTATTCGCTGGGCCGATGGCCGAATTGAAGCGATTGATGGCCGCGAAATGGCACCAACCGCGGCACATCGTGACATGTATTTACGCAACGGTATTGCTGACCCGCAATTGAGTCGTAGCGGAGCGCTCGCCATTGGCGTACCGGGATCATTAGCCGCTTTTGATTATTTGATCACCGAGGGAGGCAATTTAAGTCTCGCCGAATTATTAACCCCTGCTGCTAAAGTTGCCGAGCAAGGCTATGCCATCAGTAAAAGCTACGCCAGTCGTCTAGCTGCAACCGCTCAATCAATTCGCCACTTCCCTGAAACCGCCTCGCTGTTGCTGAACAGTAACGGTCAGCCCCACCCAGCCGGCTATCTGCTAAAACAGCCAGATTTAGCGAACACCTACCGACAACTAGCAGAGCAGGGCATTGATTATTTTTACCAAGGCGCTTTTGCCGAAGCACTTGAGCAATGGATGCAGGGAAATGGTGGCATCGTAACCGCCAAGGACTTTGCCAATTACCAGCTTAAAAAGCGTGAACCGCTAATAACTGAATACCGTGGCTACCAACTAGCCGGTTTTCCGCCACCCAGTTCCGGTGGCGTGCATGTGGCGCAAATACTTAATATTCTGGAGAACTTTGAGGTCGCCAATTTAAGCAAAGCTGATCGCTATCACGTATTGGCGGAAGCGATGAAACTGGCCTTTGCTGACAGAGCTTATTGGCTTGGGGATCCAGACTTTACCGACGTACCCCGAGGCTTAATTGATAAGCAATATGCAAGGCAACTGGCCCAAAGAATAGATCTTGCTCGCACCATTAACGTCTCAGGCCCGCGCACACCGCCCGATGCAGAAGTAGATTTATTCGGCAAACACACCACCCATATTGCCACCGCAGACAGTCAAGGCAACTGGGTGGCCATTACCAGCACCGTGAATACCTCCTTTGGTTCCAAGGTGATCATTCCGGGCACTGGCGTCATCATGAACAACCAGATGGATGATTTTTCAGCGCAGCCCGGCGTGCAAAATGCCTTTGGGTTGGTGGGTGCGGAAGCCAACAGCATTGCGCCTGGCAAGCGTCCGCTATCCAGTATGAGCCCAACGATTGTTCTTAAGGGTGGTAAGCCCGTAATGACACTCGGTGCTGCGGGCGGACCCACTATTATCACACAGGTCGTGCAGGCGTTGATTAATGTGATTGATTTGGGAATGGCGCCAGAGGAGGCCGTTGCAGCCCCACGCATTCATAACCAGTGGTTACCCGATAAGCTATTTGTTGAATCTGACCTGACAACAAAGGTTAAAGAAACACTTGAACAGCGCGGTCATAAACTCAAACAGGGCAGGCATCGCGGGGCGACTCAGTTTATTGGTGTAACGAAAGCAGGATTTGTTTCAGTTTCAGAGCCCCGGTTACAAATTAATTAGTATTAACTTCACTTCATTGCTTTGAAAAAACAACGTCGACTCGGCAACGGATGGCCTAAAAATGATAGAAAATAAATGCGTCCCCTTTTTTTTAAAACCGAAAATCCAGCCTCCAGTTCTCAGCCTTGTAATACAGGGATGTTACGGTTATTCTGCCAAATACTTTACTTGAATACCCTCTAAGGTCCTGCATCGAAAATCCAATTCATTATTTCAGGTATTCCTTTTTAAAGTTTTCTATCAATTTGCGAGATGAAGCAAAAGAGTCTTTTGCTAAACTTGCACTTCTCATCACTCTGGTTGGAATGGCGTTTAGGTGTAATTATGAGATCAGGATCTGATCTGGAGTATCTTGATGAATATGCGGCGGGGCTCAGGGAGTCTTTGATCGAATATCTCGAGGTTTTGATTCGTGATACAAGCGCCGATGCAGTGTCTAAAGTCGCCGAGATTGTCGAGAATAATAGTGAGGAGCTTGAGCATAATTACCTGAAATACATGAGCTCAAACATCCAGCTGAATGCTGTTTCAGGAAACGAAGGTTTTATGTCTCAGTTGGTGCAGTCGTATCTGCGATGGGCAGGAGGCTTTGCCATCGAATCTAGAGAGCAGATTGATAACTATCTTGAAAACGAATCCGAGATCGGCCGGTTAATGGCTCGGATTAATTATCCGCCGTACCTTGTCTCAAACGCAGTGCGGACTTTTAAATACTGGGTTCTGGAAAAGCTTTCCGAGAGTGCTTCCAGTCGATCGGACTTTGAAGAAACATTCTTCTACGTATCTAAACTGATCGATGCTGGCGTGAGCTATCGGGAAATTAACTATTATTGTGAGTCTGCAGGCTATTACAGAACGGAAGAAGCATTCCGATCGACTTGGTTGACTCAGGATCTTGGCGTGGAAAAAGAGAAACAGAAGGCTTGCCTGATGGAGTGGGCTAATGAAATTCTATCCAGCGTGCATTTTCCAGACAATGATGTTCAGCTCAGCTCTCTTGACGGTTCTGAATTTGGTCTTTGGGTCAAGCATAAGGCCCCGTTGATATTTACAAATGACCCCCGGCTCAAGAGTATTTCTGAGGTTGTGGAAATTGTTGACAGGTCCATATTATCGGAAGTCGAAAATAGCCTTCGCAATGGTGCCCCTGTTTCCCCAAACAAGATACGTTCGCTGCAGACCAGAATTGCTTCAATCCGAGATAGTTTGTCAGCGATGTTTGAACACTACAGCTTGATTGAGGGTGCACGCGACGACCTGACCAAGCTACTGGGACGACGGTTTCTACCAACAGTTCTTAAAAGAGAAATTAAGTTGCAGTTTGAAGGGCAGGACAAGGGCCTGGTGCTGCTACTATTAGATATCGACTATTTCAAAAAAGTGAATGATAGCTATGGCCATCAGGCTGGGGACATAGTTTTGCGACAAATCGCGAGGATCATACAGGATAGCCTGAGAGGCTCTGATTTTGCTTTCCGATATGGTGGCGAGGAAATAATGATCGTCCTAACGGGGACCAAAGAGGACATCGGTATTCGTGTTGCACAGAACATTTCCTCAAGAATCAAAGCATTAGAGATCGCGCTTAATGACAAAGAAAAGGTAAATGTGACCGTTAGTATTGGCGTTGCTGCATTTAACGGAGAACCTGACTTCGAGTTGTTAATCAAGAGAGCGGATGACGCGCTGTACAGAGCGAAAGAACTTGGGCGGGACAGGATAGAAGTCGGTAGTTAATCGATTCGGAGTGAATAGTAGAGCTCAGCATTGCCCGCACCAATTGATAGTGAATCCTGTTGGGGCTCAGTTTTTATGGGGCGAAGCATTTACTGATAGGTTATTCGCTGAAAAAGAGAAAAGGAGACGCATTTATTTTTAAAGGTTGGAGAGCTAAGGCATATATCTATTTTTGATAAGAAAATATTAATTAAACCGATACCTTAATGGCAAATCGAAGTTGTACTCTTCACCGGTAATCTTCACCGGAATACCCGGAACCGTTTTCGCCTTACGCAGTTGCATGACCACAATGCGCTGTAATTCCTCAGAGCTGCTTTTTACCACTTCAATATGCTTGATTTCACCATTGCGGGCTATGGTCAGCCGAAGTGTGATTTCACCTTCTGCGTATTTGCTTTCAAGTTGATTGACCTGCTGGAACTGTGCGAACCAGGTCAGTAACTGGAGATTATATTCACCCTTAAGCTTTTGTTGTTCTTTGCTTTCCTGCTTTTTAACCGGCTTGGGTTGTTCTTTCTTAACCGGCTCCACGGGTGGTTGCGCTGGTTTTGGTGGTGGCTCAACGGGCTTAGGCGGTTGTTTTTTTACAACCTTTTTCTCAACAGGCTTTGTTTTAACCGGTGTTGGTTTCGTCACTATTTGCTTTTTGATCGGCTCAGGTGGTGGCTTTTTCTCTACCGGTTTGTACTGTACAAGCTCAACTTGAATAGATTTAGCAACGTCCTTTTTTAAATAGTTGTCGATCAACTGATAAATGGCGATCCAGCTTACACAGGAAAAAATGGCTAAGGCATAAAGTGCATAGGTGAAACGCTGCACCTTCTTTACCGGCCGCGGGGAGGGTTTGTCGTCGCGTATGAGGAGGTGGCTGCGTGCGTCGGCCTCAGCCTCAGGGTCTTCAATTTGTTGGTTGCTGGATTGCGAGACAACTAGTCCTGCCTGTTCAAACCCCTCATGATAGCTGCTGGCTAATTCAGGGTTATTGGTCTGACAGAGGATAACCGGAACCGTCGAAAAGACATTCTCCAGGACGTCCTGCTCAGTACGGTTAGTCAATGAGCAAAGGTTTGCCAATACCTGCTTGCGATTAAAGCCTTTTTTCAGCTGGCCGTTGAAGGTGACGACGTATTTGCCTTTGGCCTGATGAATATCACTATCTTGCCAGGTCTCTTTGGCTTGCGTATTTACAATAAAATTAGGTTGCTGGTGCTGGGTTTTTAACGGCGCATAGTGTCCAAAGCTAAGGTCTGCGTTAACAATGTCATCATGGCTGGTATTGTAGGCTTCGGTATGAACGATAAGCCCAGCGTGGCGGAATTTGTCTTTAAATTGGTCAGCTAGATGATAGTTATCCGCTTGCGCAGCAATAACAGGTTTGACCGAAAAAAGGCTGTCGAGCAGCTCTTCCTCTGACTGGTTTGTCAGGTGAACAAGATTATCCAGCGCTGTTTGACGGGAAACGCCTGCAACTAATTTGCCATCAAAAATAATGCTATAGCGAGGCGCATGCGCGTCAGTCATCCCAGTCTACATCCAGCATAGTGAGCGTATTATGCTAATGGGCGTTACGTAAGCTTGCCAGGGTAAAGTCTTTTTCTGTCAACCCGGTATCGAATTGGTAGTTAGACCAAGTCAGTTGCGTTGAATTACCAGACTGGTGGTTTTTGATATTAATTGTGTTAGCACGCCAGTACTTGTCAGCGTAAAGCTGATAATCGGAAGCTGTCAGCGTTTTTAGCAGATCGCCTTCACGGTCATAGTAGTCAATTTTTTGTATCAGGAAGGTCTGCGCATCGATCCAGGTTTCAAGGCGTTCGTAGGCAGAGTTTTCATCCTTAGGAAAACGGCTCACAACTCTGATTGGAATACCGTTGATTTTATCTTCACGCTCGAAACGATAGTCATATTTAGCCAGATCCTGAGAGCTTAAGTCTTCAAAGTTAAACTCACTGCCAGAGAAGGGCGTAGCAGCATTATTCGATAGCAGTCGTTTTACCTGACGGTTTTCGGGGTTATATGCCCAGTGTTCGTCTTTTTTCTTGGGATAAGAGACAGTTAGCAGGGCGTGACGTTTCAAATCCAGAGGCTTATCAAATATCAGCAGGCGTTTATTACCTGCTGCCGCTGTTTCAAGATACTTAACGCGTACTTCACGGTGTTTTTCTCGTCCTTCGGCATCCGTGATAACAGCGACAAAGCTTGACTGGCTATCTTTATACCCGGGGCTTCCATAGCCCAGCAGCGGACCATGCTGAGTCGATTGATTATAAAGTGACTGTCCACGTTCTTCAGGTGAAATATTAAGTTGGCTAACGCACTCAATAACACCGTTCACAACGCTGCACTGGCGCTGTGTTGCTGGTTTATCGGTATTGGCTACAAGCGGTGAAGCCTGCAGCATTGATGTAGCGATAACCATTGCCCCAAAAAAACGCATTCGATAACTCCCTGATTTGAATATCAGCTAACTGTTCAATATAGCTGTAAATATGCTCTGTATTTATAGCCCATTTAGCCCCTTAATGCGCAATCATACAGTGAATTATTTTTAATCAAAGCCGCGATAATACCTCCCAGTGGCTATCGGTAGCTTGATATCTCAATTATCATGATGCGCTTGAATCTTTAGCTCATAAGATTAGGAGAAAGTGTGTTGGAATTTTTTGCTGAGTACGGTGTGTTTTTAGCCAAGGTTGTGACGCTGGTTGTCGCTGTTTTAATCGTTGTTGGCAGCCTCGTTGCGATGGGTATGAAACAGAAAAAACAAGCCAACGGTCATCTTGAAATAACCCACTTGAACGATGAAATTGAGCGTATGGCGGATACGCTTAAAAGTGCCACGGTTGGTAAAGAGTTGAGCAAGCAGCAACACAAAGAAAAGAAAAAGCAGCTCAAACAAAAAGCCAAAGAAGAAAAGAAAAAAGCTAAAAGTAAAGACAGCACTACTGATGATTTAGATTCTAAAAAACGAGTCTATGTGCTTGATTTTGATGGCGACATTAAGGCCAGCGAAGTCGATTCACTGCGTGAGGAGATCACCAGTGTTCTGTCAGTCATCAACGCTGATCGCGACGAAGTGGTGCTTACTTTAAGTAGTGGTGGCGGCATGGTTCACGCTTACGGGTTGGCTTCTTCACAGGTTAAACGCATTAAAGACAAGGGCGTCGCTCTGACGGTTTGTGTCGATAAGGTTGCAGCCAGCGGAGGCTATATGATGGCCTGCGTCGCTGACAAGCTACTCGCAGCACCCTTTGCGGTACTTGGTTCCATTGGCGTGGTTGCTCAATTACCGAACTTTCACCGCCTATTAAAGAAGCACGATATTGACTATGAAACGCTCACCGCCGGTGAATATAAGCGCACATTAACCATGTTCGGTGAAAACACCGATAAAGGCCGTGAAAAGTTCACCGAAGACCTGGAAGATACCCACGAATTATTTAAAGAATTCGTGAAGGAAAATCGTCCGCAACTGGATATTGATGACATCGCCACTGGTGAGGTCTGGTTTGGCCAGCGTGCACTAGAGAAAAATCTGGTGGATGAATTAAAAACCAGTGATGAGTATCTGGTGGACAGCTGTAGAGATGCGGATGTGTACTTGGTTAGCTATGAGTATAAAAAGACATTGCAGGACCGTTTTTCAATGGGTATGCATAGTGTCATAGACCGCTTACTGCTGACCTGGTGGGACCGCCTGCAAAAAATGCGCTTTTATTCCTGATGCGTGTTTTTGTAATCCATATCCTGATGATGTGAGAGCAGCCAGTCTTTAACGCTTGCTATTCCGGGTTTATGTTCGATGAGTTCTTGCGGAGTCAAGCCAGCAAGTTCGTGAGGGAATACCAGCCATTTACCGGTTTCATGTAGATAATAATCGGGTTTGAAACTTACCTGGCTGTTAGTTGGCTTGTAATAAAGTGTAGCGCTACGAATCTCCTGCGGCTGATGCTCGGACTGCTGATGAATTTGTTTGATAACCTCGGCAAGGCTCAAGCCTGTATCGTGCACATCATCAACCAATAAGAGGGTCGGCCGTCATTCTGGAAAAATTCGCCAAAATGACGTTAACATATTGATATTAATGGTTTTTTACGTTTATTCTGGTTCCAGTATCTTGATCCCAAAATCCAACGGCGGAACCTCTCTTTCCATGTCCAGATTGTAGTCACCAAAGCGATTGATATTGGAATTTCGGTATGGTGAGAGCCCATTCAGTAGCTCTTTGTTGATTTCCACACCCTCTCTCGACAAGCCCTTCAGAACATGTGTCATTTTTTCCACGTTGTAGAGGATCACCATGTTCGCGACAAGCTGGTTGTATTTAACGATTTTCCTTTGCTCATGGCGGACGTTTTCAGCAATGATGCCTTCCCCTCCAAAGAAAAGCCATTTGATAAAACCGTTAAATTCCTCACTTTTATTGGTGGCTGACTGAATGGTTTTTCGAAGCTCAATTTCATCGATATAGCGCAATAAAAAGAGAGTTCTTATCGCCTTTCCCAGCTCCTTAAAAGCCAAATACAACTTGTTTCTACGACTGTAAGTTCCGAGTCGTCGCAAGATAGTCGAAGCTGTAATCTTGCCCTTTTTAATTGAGATGACCACACGTAACATATCTCGAAGGTGCCGCTCGATTAATTTGAAATCGATACTCCCGGCAAACAAGGACTCAATATTTTTGTAACGATAGCGATTGTCCGGCCTGAAAAGCAGCAAATCCTGAATGTTGCGAATTCTAGGCATAAGGTTTATACCCAGCAAGTGCGATAGACCAAACACTGGATAACTTTGGGCTTGCGTATCGCCGTGTAAAGTGTCGGGTTGAATGTCGGATTTGTTGTTCATCAGGCCATCGAGAATATACACCGCTTCGTAGACACCGCACGGAATAAAATGGCTGAACAAAGCAATGTAGGTATCGGAAACATGGTAGTAGCCAATACCACCATAACCGCCATAGCGAATATGGTACTCCGTTAACAGGTTCTGTTCATACAAGTCCCACATCGTCCCATCAGCTGACGCGTGCTTCCCGCTGCCCCAGTATTTAGGCAGATCAAATTTATTGTAAGCGTTAACGACCTGGGTGATCGCTTTGTCCAAACGATCTTCGGAAGCATGTCTAAGATTGAGCCAAGCAACTTGTTTACGGCTCATATTCTTCACAGACTTGGCCGTTTGAACAGGTCCAAGATTGCAGCCATAACAAAATAACGTGGTGATGAAGCGCTTTTCTGGTTCATCAATACGCAATTCATTACCTGACAGCGGCCCAAATAGTTTATGCAGACCAAGCCACTTTTCCGTGTCGGTCAGGATGTCAGTGATGCTCACTTCGGGAAGATTTTCCGTAATCAGAGCATCGAGCTTTTGCAGTTCGGCCTGTGGTTGTTCACTCCTTATTGGGCTGATCGACAGTTTGCCCTCTTTAATCGATGCGTGAAGGTTGGATGGAAATCGCTCGTCTACCCGCTTTGATCGTTCTGTCAGCTCCTTCTTTAAGTTTGAAACAAACAAATTCGCATCATTCAGCGGCATTTCTACTTGTTCACTATAATCGCATAATTCTTCATCCAAAGTTTCATCATCGACCAGCTGCTCTCTATAGTCATCAAATTCGGCACTGAATGGAATAAACAAATCACCTGAAGAGAGTTCATGTTTTATATGTAACAACAACCAGAGTTCTAGGTATTTTCTATGGAAAAGTCGTTCAGCTTCTCCGGCGTCATTCTTCGTGTTTGACAAGATCAACTTACGCCATTTTTCTGTGAGCCTAGTGGTATCGAATGGCTCCGGCAAATGCTGGTTCAGCGCCTCTTCGTTGATAAATTCGGATCGAGTACTGCGCAAGCTCTTTAGCAAATTGAGTAGTGACGTGCCGCTGGTATCACTGGACGTCGATTGCAAATCCAATATATCCAGGCAATTGAAAAGCAAAGCGCGTTTCTGCCGGTAATTGCTCAACATGAAGGGGTAATAATTGTTTCCGGCGTAGGCGATGTGCTGATTGCATCGATCTATCAGCGAACTGGCGTCTTCGCCCAAGACACTACCAATTGCTTGCAGCTTAGTTGATTTTTCAGAATCTTGATCGTACGCGATAAGAACGTCTCGAAATTTTGCGATCAAGGTATCAATTTGCTTTTGGTGCTCCAAAATGTATTTATTCAGTGCAGCTTGTGCGCTGGCCTCCATACTTCGCAGCATTTTGATATAAAGATTGGCTACATCATCCAAGGCTTTGCTGTGTTGTTGGCGAATTAATATTACAGCAAGTGCATAACGCTTGTTGACTTTGAGTCGCGCCATTTCGGGGGCGGTTAACGAACGAGCCTCCAGGGCAAACTGACTGTATTTCGCGACAGGAACATCGACTTCGGGGAGGGTTTCACCTAAAGTTTGAAGCCAATGAACATGTTGAAGATAGCTTCGAACTTCTTTGTTACCCGGCTTTTTGGGTTCACGTTTGAGGATATTCCAGGCACTGTAAGCGCCATCGGAAGGATTCAATAATTCATCAATTTTTTGTTTGGCTTCCGGCGATAGGTTTCGGCCAATCTCACGAAAACATTCCTCATTGACTTTATTCCTCGCTGCACGAGCGATTCGTTTGAGTACTGTAAATCCCGGCAGCTCGTAATGGTGACGCGCCAACTCCTCAAGCATTACGTTGATGATGTCCGCGAGCATTTCCTTGGTCTCTGACGCGTGTTCAGCAATTTGAGCGAGCCACGGCTGGTCGCTTAAACCGAATGGCTTTATGCCGAGATATTCCCTCAATTGCTGTTGCTGACGTGATCGAGACCCAGATCGATCATAGTCTTTAAGCTGTTTAAGAGTAATTGGCCGTTTGATACCTATGGCGTCAAGCACATGTTTCATGATCGAGGGTGACGCTGAGGCCAGGGGCACAAAGTAACCGAGTCGCTGAAGTAATTTCAGATTCAGAATGAGGCCGAAACGTAAGATCGGCTTTTTTTCCGAAGCGATCAGTTTTAATTCTTCTGGTGTTGGGGTGTAATACTCCTTGAGTTCTTTATCGGTGATGGTGCTGCGCAGTCGTGGATAGGCGGTTTCATGCAGACTGCTCATATCTTAAATTGCCTTTAAAAACGGGGGTTTGTTAATCCCAGTGTTTATTGGTGCGAGGATCGTAAATGCTTACCTCTAGCATGCATTGATTCGCTGACGCGATCTGGTGCATTTGATGAAGCAGTTCATCCAGAATTTCATCCAGTAAATCACCATCAATATACTCCACCGTAATTTCGTACTTCCTTCCTTCTGAATCGATCTTTTTCATCGCCCACGGTGACAAGCAATGCCGTTCGATCAAATTTTTTGCTTTTTCAGTACGCTTGGACAGCTTGCTATAAGGTTCGAGAATAAGAAGAACTTCCAAAAGCGATTGTAGGGGTTGTTGTTCGTCTCGTTCGATCGGCACAGATACCTTTCCAGTTCCACTACGATACTGAGAAAATGGATCGGGTGCGTCAATGTAACGTATTGCCGATTGCACATCTTTCCAACCCACGTATTCCATCAGGGATTTCGTGTCCCAGCCCTGCGCATTAGCCCAGGTGGCAAAACCTCTTCGCAGCGAGTGACTGCTAAACAGGTTGGCCTCGTCAATCTCGGCTCGCGAACAGCACTGCTTAATGATGCCGATGATGCTGGCGGGATGCAGTGCGCCTTCGGATAATTGCCCCCACCGATTAATCGAACGAAAGACTGGTCCGCTTTTTAATTGCGCCGCGCTCATCCAATCCAAATAGGCTTCGACCGGGCAGAGTTGTTGCAATGCGGGTGCCTTATATCGTCGACCTAAACGGGAATGATCACCTTTGCTGCGGGGTACAAATATTTCCATTCCTTTCCCTGAATCGGCCTGAATATGCTCCACACAGAGACGGGCTAATTCGTCACTGCGAAAAGCTCTCCAGAAACCGATCAGCAATAAGGCTTTATCTCTGATCGATTGCAACGCTACTTTTGGCGAGCCAGTTGTAATAAAACCGTCAAAAGAATTCACCAGCTGCGTTAGCTGGTCGAGCTGAATCGGTTTAGCTTGCTTTTGAACAACCGGGTGCAATTCGGCGATGCCCTTTAACACTTTTTTCACATGCGGTGCTTTGGTGGGATCGGGAAAGCCCTGATCAAGATGCCAAGCCGCTAAACCGGCTAGCCGCTGACGTAGCGTATTTACAGACAAGGTTTTTGCATAATCCGCCAAATAGCGAGCCACACTATCGGCCGTAGCGGGGAGAAAACCACCCCATTGGCACTCGAAATGCTCGACAGCCGCACGGTAACTTAAACGGGTATTCTCACGTGTTGCCGCTCGCACATATTGGTCAACGTCTGTCACGTTTATTTCCTTTAAATACGTGTAGACGAGCGCTGAGGTCTTGGCGACAACTCACCCAATATGCCGCACTGATCGACAGACCTCGCATTGCCACATTTAAGTCGTAGCTTTCTGAGGTCGCCATGAAGATTTTGTAAATCCTCGATGCGCGACTCCACAACCAGTAAGTGCATATCAATCATCTCATTTACCGCTTCGCATGGGGTGCTTGGTGAATGTTGTAACGATATTAGGCGTTTAATCTCACTTAATGTCAGGTCCAGTGCACGGCAGTTCTTGATGAAGGCCAGTTTTTCTAATGCAACTGCGTTATACACCCGGAAGTTCCCTTCGGTACGTTCAGGTGCCGAGATTAAGCCTTCTTTCTCGTAGTAGCGAATTGTCTGGATCGAACAGCCGCTGAGTTTTGCGAGCTCGCCAATTTTCATAGACTTTCACCTTGACTCTATAGTTACTATAGAGTGTAACCTTGCGCAATCTATGTAACAAGAGCCAACTATGTCAGATTCCATGACTCGCTGTGGCTGCAACGACAATCACACAGCGCCATCCCAGCCCAAACCAGAAATGGAAAACCTTACGCAGGCTGCGAGCCATGTGAGTGTGTTTCACGTCCCTAAAATGGATTGTCCATCTGAAGAAAACCTGATTCGCACCGCGTTTTCGAGCTTAGGTGAAGCCGTCACCTTAGAATTCGACATCCCTAATCGCAGCGTGCGTGTTTATCACTCGAATATGGCGACACCAGTGGAAAAGGCCATGGCGTCTGTTGGGCTTGGAGCAACCTTGATCTCACTTGAATCGGTGGGCCGAGAGGCGGTTCAAAAGGTTATGGAAGCGGCAAAGTCTGATGAAGCACGAGAATCGCGAGTTTTGCGATGGTTGCTGACAATTAATGCAATCATGTTTGTACTTGAATTTGGAGTGGGAATTGTAGCGCAGTCTACAGGCCTAATTGCTGATTCACTGGACATGTTTGCCGATGCAGCGGTCTACTGCGTGTCGTTGTTTGCGGTGGGTAAGGCAGCCAAACTTAAACTTAAAGCGGCCCATATCTCCGGTTGGTTGCAACTGGCCCTTGGTTTGGGTGTCCTACTCGAAGTGCTGAGACGTGTGATCTATGGGAGCGAGCCGGTTTCGACACTTATGATGAGTGTGGGCGCAGTGGCCCTGGCAGCGAATATTACTTGCCTCATGTTGATCTTCAAATCGCGTAACCAGGGTGCCCATATGAAGGCAAGCTGGATATTTTCGGCGAATGATGTGCTCGCCAATGCCGGCGTCATCACAGCCGGTATCCTAGTGGCGGTAACCGAGTCTCAAATACCTGATTTGGTCATAGGGATTATCATTGGGCTGGTCGTATTAAACGGCGCACGGCGTATTCTTTTGCTATGATAGCCAATTATTAAACTTGACTTAGAGACTGGATAAACCAGATACAATGTTTAAACGTGCCCTGACATACTTTTTGCTGACGCTGATTGTTCTTCAATCAGGCTTGGCTATGGGCGACGCGCATCAACTTCACCAGTCCGGTTCTGAGCATGTGGCTTTCGATGAAGATCACCAGCATCTAGACGGCCTTTATTCTGAAACACACTTGGCCAAAGACGGTGGTTCGGACGCGCCTTCCTCTCAAAAGTGGGATTGCCACCACTGCTGTCATTGTCACGGACACTTTTCACCCGCACTTGCGGAATTACGACTTACATTAGGACTTATCCATGCGATATACCACTTTTAACAGGTGTCTTAAGCCCTGTGTGTGGCTTGCGTTTTTACTTTGCAATTTGACCATCACTGCGAACGCAGCTGACATAGATGCCACGCTAACCTTGAACAAGGCGCTAACTCGAACGTTGGCGCACAATCCACACCTTTATCAATACCGCTTCACCCAAGAAGCGTTGAATGCTCAACGGCAAACCAGTGCCTTACGGCCAGCGATGGGGCTGGAGCTGGAGGTCGAAAACTTTGCTGGATCGGGCAGCAACGAGGGATTTGATTCAGCGGAAACCACTCTGGCTTTGTCTTCAGTGATCGAACTGGGCGGGAAACGTCAAGCTCGTCTTTCCTACGCGAACGCCCGCATCAATCAAGCGGAATGGGAACAGCAAGCCGCCACACTGGATGTACTGGGGGAACTTACTGCGATCTACGTGGAAGGTTTGGCAACCCAGGCCAATATGCAGCTGGCCGAGGAGTCGCTGGAGCTATCCCAATCATTGCTGAGGACCGTGAAAGCGCGCTCGAAACAGGGAGCCACACCGGAGGCGGAAGTCATGCGTGCCCAAGCTGCCGTCGCGCGGGCCGAAATCCGTCTAGCTGCGCTGGTGGAACAGCTCGAACGCCAAAAAGTCCAGTTGTCGCGGTTTTGGGGTGATACCTCTTCCGCGTTCACCAAGCTGGAGGGCAGCTTGTTTGAGTTTGGTCCTAACCAGAGCTTCGAGCAGCTGTATGCACGGGTGAAGACATCACCGGCTATCCAAGTATTTGCAAGTGAGGCGCGAATAAAGGACGCGCAAGTGACGCTGGCACGGGCTGGCGGACGCAGTGATCTCACCTGGAGAGCGGGCATCAAACGCTTTGAAGAGACAGGCGATTCAGCGTTTACCGCAGGCCTCTCCATTCCTTTGTTTTCCAATAAACGCAGTAGTGGCGAAGTGAAAGCCGCTCTAGCAAACCGCAATGCGGTGGATTATGCCCGCCAAGATCTGCTTTTACGCTTACATGCTCAACTTTTTGAGGCCTATTCGCTGAGAAAGCAAAGTATCGAAGCGGCCAATAAAACCCAAAATGTGGTGATTCCGGCACTGGAAAACGCACTCAAACTGACCCGCGAAGCTTACGAAAATGGACGCTACCGATATCTGGATTTGATCGCCGCCCAAGAAGAATTGCTTGCAACCAAACAGGCGCGTATCGATGCGGCATCGACAGCACTCATCAGTCAAGCACTGATAGAAAAGCTGTCCAGCGAAGCCCTTAATCAATAATTCAACCCATTTTATTCAGGTTTGACCACCGTCAGGCCTCAGGAATTTATGACCATGAAAAATTTAATTATCTCAGTAATCACAGTGTTAACCCTTGTTTTAAGTACTTACCTCTATGCGGCTGACGATCACAAACACGATCATCAGCATGAAGAAAGTGACAACCATAAAAAACACCACGTAGAGGGTGATCACAAGCAACATGGCGACCATGTAGATCACGAAGAGACGTCCAAAGACGATCACAACGAGGATCATAAGCACGGTGATCATGCTGAAGACAAAGAAAATAAAAAAAATAAAGGAGATAAATAATGAAAGGATTAACGACGTTGTTTTTTCAGTTAGCCTCTAAAAACAAAGCCATTGTCTTCGGCGTGCTGTTTGCACCGACTGTCCTGTTAGGCACATTAAGCGCTCGGGCGGAAGATGGCCACGACCATGAACATGAAGCTACCGAACAGCATGCACCGCATCATAAAGAGGGTGACCATGAAGAGCACGAGGATCATGTTGATCACGATGACGACGGTCACGATCATGATGAGCGTGGTCATGGTAGCGAAGAGGATGAGCACGGGCACGAAGAGGAGAACAGCAGCCGTATTGATGGCGAGATGGCTAGACAAGTGGGCATCGTCACTGCGAGAGCAGACTCTCAAGAACTTCACCAAACGATCACCGTTTACGGTGTGCTGGTCTCAGCACCAGAACAACTGAGCCATGTACGCGCCCGCTTCGAGGGTTTAGTCAAGTCGGTTCAGTTCACCATAGGCGATCGCGTAAAAACCGGCGAGGTGTTGGCAGAAATTGAATCCAATGAAAGCCTCAAGACCTACAAAATTCGCTCGCCAATTTCAGGTCGCATTGTGCAACGCCACGCCAATACCGGAGAAGTAACCCAAGATCAAATTCTGTTTTCAATTGCCAATTTTGACACCGTATGGGCCGAGCTGCGCGTATATCCCGCACAGCAGTCCTCAGTTACCGAAGGTCAATCCGTTCATGTATTGACGACTAATGGGAACATTGAATCCGAGGTAAACCATGTTGTGCCATCAATGGACTCCCCTTATCAGTTGGCACGTGTCAAGCTGGATAACAGCAAACAGTCTTTATCCCCTGGGCTCATGATAGAGGCACAGGTAGAAGTCGGTCGCTTTACCGTGTCTCTGGCCGTTGCGAAGGATGCAGTGCAAACTTTGGGTGGCCGCCAGGGCGTTTTTGTTAAGCAAGGTAATGAATATACCTTTACCCCGCTTGTACTGGGTCGGCAGGACGATCACTTCTATGAAGCTATCGATGGGCTTAAATCGGGTGACGAATACGTCAGCGAAAACAGCTATTTGATTAAAGCCGATATCGAAAAATCCGAAGCTGAACACGAACACTAAAAGGGGCGCATCATGATTGATTCACTTTTGCGTCTCGCTATTGAGCGGCGCTTACTGATTTTATGTTTTATTTTTCTCATCGTTGGCGTAGGTGTGTGGAGTTATCAAAAACTCCCGATTGACGCGGTACCCGATATCACCAATGTACAGGTACAAATTAATACCGCAGCACCGGGCTATTCACCGTTGGAGTCAGAGCAGCGTATTACCTATCCCGTGGAAACCGCTTTGGCCGGCTTGCCGAACCTTTCGTATACGCGATCGCTTTCCCGTTATGGCTTGTCCCAGGTCACCGTGGTGTTTGAGGAAGGCACGGACATTTACTTTGCTCGCAACTTAATTAACGCCAGACTCGGAGCGATTAAAAGCGTCTTACCGCCTGGGCTTGAACCGGAAATGGGACCTATTTCTACCGGCTTGGGTGAGATCTTTATGTACACCGTACAAGCTAGCCCCGGTGCCCGCATGGCCAATGGTGAACCCTATACCGCCACAGCATTGCGAGAAATCCAGGACTGGATTATCAAACCTCAGCTCGCTCAGGTGAAAGGTGTCATCGAGGTCAACAGCATTGGTGGCTACAACAAGCAATACCACGTAATGCCCGACCCCACGAAACTACTGCTTTATAAAGTCAGCGTTGAAGACGTCGTACAAGCATTACAGGCCAACAATGATAACCGCGGAGCGGGCTATATCGAAACAAACGGTCAGCAACTGTTGGTACGCTCACCCGGCCAGCTCGAAACGGTCGACGATATTGGCAATGTGATCATATCCGAACAGGGTACCGTGCCGATCAAGGTCAAAGATGTCGCCGAGATTGGGATTGGAAAAGAGCTGCGCACTGGTGCCGCAACGCGAGATGGCAACGAAACGGTATTGGGTACCGCCATGATGCTGATCGGGGCCAATTCACGAACCGTTGCTCAAGATGTGGCGAGCAAGCTCATTGATATACAAGCCTCGTTACCGGAAGGCGTGGTGGCTGAAGCCGTCTATGATCGTACCGCTTTGGTCGACAAAGCCATTGCCACTGTGTCTAAAAACCTGATGGAAGGTGCGCTGCTGGTTATCGTGGTGCTATTCCTTTTATTAGGTAATTTCCGAGCGGCTTTGATTACCGCAGCGGTCATTCCGCTGGCTATGTTGATGACCATCACCGGCATGGTAAAAACGGGCGTATCAGCCAATCTGATGAGCCTGGGTGCGCTCGATTTTGGCTTGATCGTCGACGGCGCGGTCATTATCGTTGAGAACTGCGTTCGTCGTCTGGCCGAGAATCAACATAAAAACGGTCGGCAGGATTTACGTGAACGATTGAATACCGTTTTTGATGCAACATCGGAAGTGATTCGCCCCAGCTTATTTGGCGTGGCCATTATTACCATTGTCTACATCCCGATTTTCAGTCTGACCGGTGTTGAAGGCAAGATGTTCCATCCGATGGCGGCAACCGTGGTGATGGCGCTATTGTCGGCCATGGTGCTTTCGTTAACGGTGGTGCCTGCGGCTGTTGCCGTGTTCATGAATGGCAAAATCAGTGAAAAAGAAAGCATTGTTATCAGCAAAGCAAAATGGGCCTATCAACCCCTGCTCAAACTTGCGCTGAAGTTTCGCTGGGCCGTCGTCGGCTTTGCCTCTGTGCTCGTGGTGTTTTGTTTATGGTTGGCATCCACTCTTGGCTCTGAGTTCATCCCCCAGCTGAACGAAGGTGACATTGCGCTGCACGCCATGCGTATACCAGGTACCGGTTTGGAGCAAGCCGTGGAAATGCAAGAAATTCTGGAGCGGAGAATCAAAGCCTTTCCTGAGGTGGATAAAGTTTTTGCGCGAATCGGCACAGCGGAAGTGGCCACAGACCCCATGCCGCCCAACGTTGCCGATAATTTTGTGACACTTTTACCACGTAGCGAATGGCCCGATCCCACGAAAACCAAAGGCGAACTTGTTGAGGAAATGGAGCGTGCATTGGAGGAGCTGCCGGGGAACAACTATGAGTTCACGCAGCCCATTCAAATGCGTTTCAATGAATTGATCTCGGGTGTGCGCGCGGATTTGGGCATCAAGGTTTTCGGTGATGACCTGGATCAACTTGTCATCACAGCAAACGACATTCTTAAGGTCGTCAATTCGATTGACGGCGCAGCGGATGCTCGAGTTGAACAAGTCACGGGCTTGCCGACACTTTCCGTTATCCCGAATCGCACTGCTCTGGGTCGCTACGGATTGAATGTGGCGGACCTTCAGGATTGGGTGTCCGCGGCCATCGGCGGTGAATCCGCCGGAATTATTTATGAAGGAGACCGGCGTTTCGAATTGGTTGTGCGTTTGCCGGAAACAACCCGTCGCGATATCGACCGTTTGAAATTTTTACCAGTGCCACTCACTAATGGCGGTTATGTTCCCCTGGAAGAAGTCGCAACTTTGGATATCTCACCGGCACCAGCACAAATCAGCCGTGAGAATGGTAAGCGCCGCGTCGTGGTCACCGCTAATGTACGAGGTCGTGATCTGGGTAGCTTTGTAAAAGAGGTGCAAGCCAGCATTCGTGAAAAAGCCGATATTCCGCCGGGTTATTGGCTGGACTATGGTGGCACGTTTGAGCAACTGGAGTCTGCCAGTAAGCGTTTGTCCATCGTGGTGCCGCTAACGCTATTGGTAATCTTGGGGCTATTGGTAATGGCCTTCGCATCTGTGAAGGATGCATTGATTGTTTTCAGTGGCGTGCCGCTCGCATTAACGGGTGGTGTCGTGTCGCTCTATTTACGGGATATGCCGCTGTCGATATCCGCAGGGATTGGATTTATCGCGCTCTCCGGGGTAGCTGTACTTAACGGCTTGGTGATGCTGGCCTTTATTCGCCAACTCTGGCATGAAACTGGGGATTTAACCAACTCAATTATCGACGGGGCGATGATTCGATTGCGCCCAGTATTGATGACTGCCTTGGTAGCAAGTCTTGGCTTTGTGCCGATGGCTTTGAACACCGGTACCGGCGCGGAAGTTCAACGACCACTCGCAACGGTTGTTATCGGAGGCATTATTTCTTCAACGATTCTAACGCTGTTAGTCTTGCCCGTACTGTATCAGTGGGTACATCGCAGGGAGAAAAAAATTAAAAAATAATCGTCTGGCCCCGGTGAAAACCGGGGTCAATTCCGTTTTCACGTTAATACCACAGATACACCGCTGGAGGGGCAATGCATTCTCATTCACACGACGACAGTAGCAGCGCAAGAATCGGCTGGGCATTTTTTCTCAATGTCGGATTTACAATCATTGAGTTTATTGGTGGCATACTGACCAACAGTACCGCGATTATGGCAGATGCGGTTCACGACCTTGGAGACAGTCTTTCTATTGGGCTGGCCTGGGTGCTGGCAAAGCTAGGAAAAAAACCGGCTTCCAGTTCATTTTCTTACGGCTATAAACGCTTATCGTTATTAGGCTCACTCATCAACGGTATCGTCCTTGTCGCCGGTTCATGCTGGGTGTTATTTCAATCCATTCCTCGACTCTTCAATCCGGAAATGCCCGTGACAGAAGGCATGCTCGCACTGTCTATTTTTGGTATAGCCGTGAATGGATTCGCCGCATTTAAACTCAGCAAAGGAAAAACGCTCAACGAGAAAGTCCTTAACTGGCATTTGTTAGAGGACGTATTGGGATGGGTAGCGGTATTTATAGTATCTATTGTTTTAATGTTTGTTGAGTGGCCAATACTCGACCCGATTTTAGCGATCGGTTTCACCTTGTTTATTCTGGTGAATGTCATCAAGAATGTGGGCGCTACATTAAAGCTGTTTTTACAGGGTGTACCTGATCAAACCATTGCCGAAAAAATTGAAGGGAAGCTAAAGAACATCCCTGAATTTAAACATTTTCACCATTTGCATTTGTGGTCGCTGGATGGAGAAAGCCATGTATTAACGGTTCATATTGAACTCGAAGCAGACGTATCACTGGAGGATCAACGAAATTTAAAACGTCGCCTGTCGGATGCGCTGGCTGAGTTTGAGTTAAGCCACACAACGGTCGAGTTTGAACTTTGCGATGAGCCTTGCCGGGATGAATTGAACGCAGAGCACGTTCATGAGTAGTACTCAATCGATCGGTGCTTACGGATTCAACTAATCTCCGGGGGGATGTTGACTCTATACTAACTATAGATTTTATAATCGAGAGTGATTCTCATTCTTTATCTATGCTTCGAGGTTGTACCGTGCCTTTTTCCCAGCTTTGTACGTTTAAAATTCATTTGGCCGTCTTGCTATTACTCTCTTTGTATACGGTCAATAGCATCGCCGACACATCAATTCCAGACTATCGGCAAATGGCTCAGCTCGCCGAATACGTGGGCGTGGATTATCCGGAAGCGGTGGACAACGGTGAGGTCATTAATAACGGGGAGTATCAGGAAATGCTGGAGTTCTCCAGCATCCTGGTAGAGCAGGCAAAGTCCTCAGGGGTAAACACGTTGATATCCAAGGCGCAGATGCTGGAAACCGCGATTCTCGAAAAGCAATCGCCTGTTGTGATACAACAATTGTGCAGCCAGTTTCGCTCTGACCTGCTGGAACACATGCCGCAGACTGCACTGACTCAGCAACTTTTGCCAATGACTGAAACCCAATCCCTGTTTCAATCGCATTGTTCCGCGTGTCACGGCACCCAAGGAAAAGGCAATGGTCCTGCAAGCGCTGGGCTGGAGCCGCCACCAACGGATTTCACCGACAGAGCACGTGCCTTAAATCGTTCCATTCTCGGACTATACGATGCTATTTCGAATGGCATCGACGAGACCGCCATGGTGGCTTACGAGCAATTGAGTGAACAACAACGCTGGTCGCTGGCATTCTATGCCGGGAGTTTGGCTTTTGAAGGTAAATCAGGAGTAATCGCAAGTACACCTGGTTTGACTCTCGAGAGATTAATAAACCATAGCCCAAGCCAATTGGCTAACGGGGATAGCAATACGCTAGAAAAAGTTGCGCAACTGCGTGCTTCACCCCAGGCGCTTTTTTCGTCCTCACGGTCGCCGCTGGGCATCGCCAGAAACCAGTTATTGGCAGCTCGCACAGCCTATGAAAACAGTCAATTTGAGGAGGCAAATCGACTGGCGGTAAGCGCCTACCTGGACGGGTTTGAGTTGGTGGAAAACAGCCTGGATACACGAGACCAGGATCTTAGAAAGCAAATTGAAGCCAACATGATGGCGCTGAGAAAACAGTTCCGAAACACCGCAGATCGCGAGCAACTTGAAACGAGTTTGAACACCACTCTCGCTCAACTCGATAGCGCTGAACAACTGTTGTCTGCAGACGCCTTATCCGACGCGACCTTGTTTAGCGCAAGTTTAATTATTTTGTTACGAGAAGGTTTGGAGGCGTTGCTGGTCACACTCGCACTTGCGATGGTGTTAATACGTTCTGATCGAGGAGATGCCCTCAAATACGTGCACGCCGGTTGGGTAAGCGCGCTTGTAGCCGGTGGAATAACCTGGTGGGCCGCTCGCTCATTTATCAGTATTAGCGGAGCAAGTCGAGAAGTCATGGAAGGTGTGGCCGCTCTCGCCGCCGCCCTGGTGTTATTTTATGTTGGCGTTTGGATGCATAGCAAAACTCATGCAGCCCAATGGCAATCCTACATTCAAAAACACGTTACCGAGCGTTTAAAAGCGGGGACACTCTGGGGCATTGCAGGGTTAGCATTTGTCGCCGTTTACCGAGAAGTTTTTGAAACGGTGTTGTTTTATGAAGCCCTGTTAACACAATCATTACCGGCGCAAACACCCACCATACTCAGCGGATTCGTGGTTGGCACGCTTTGTTTGTCTGTGATTGCGTGGGCGATGGTGCGCTACTCGATCAAACTTCCGATTGGTCGCTTCTTTTCCGTGACTACCTATTTACTCGTAGGGTTATCATTTGTATTGATAGGCAAAGGAGTAATTGCCTTACAAGAGGCCGCAATCATCGGAATTTCACCACTACCTATTTCTTTTGAGGTTGATTGGATTGGGTTGAAATCCACTTGGCAAAGTTTGTTCGGTCAATTCACGGTTGTCGTACTATTTGCTGTCTTTACGATACATTCCAGATTTTCGAGCGTGCAGAGGACTTGATTGTATTTATTTACGACACGAGTTCAGGGCCGCGCTGTACCGTATTCGATGATGCTGCCCAACTGACAAAATCCCGGAGTAAATAACGTATGCTTTTGATGAAAACTGCTGGCCTTTTCGTGCTCACCGCGATTGCGGAAATCGTAGGATGTTTTTTGCCTTATCTCTGGCTGCGCAAGGAAGGCTCTGTGTGGCTTCTGTTGCCCGCCGCATTAAGCCTTGGACTGTTTGTTTGGTTGCTGACATTGCATCCCGCTGCCAGTGGTCGCGTATATGCGGCCTATGGTGGGGTTTACGTTGCTACAGCGTTAGTCTGGCTTCGTGCCGTTGATGGAGTGAAGCTTTCCTCTATGGACTGGCTGGGCGCGTGTGTCGCATTGATCGGTATGGGTATTATCGTGATGGGTTGGAATGCGCCGAATTCGTACTGATTTTTGGAGGAATCCGCTTTGAAATCGACTTAACATTAAGTAACTCTTGATTATTTAATGTTATTTTGTAGCTGTTCTTACTTCATGTGGCGTTATAATATAGTACGTATATACATGGTATGTAATACAGTACGTAATATATCAAGAGGTGAAGTATGGCAAGAGGCGGCGTCAACAAAGCACTAGTGTTCAAAGCGCGTGAAACCCTGATCCGTCGAGGCGAAAACCCGTCCATTGACGCCATTCGCGTGGAGCTTGGCAACACTGGCTCCAAGTCCACCATCCATCGATACCTACGAGAGATAGAGGAAGAGGCTTCGGCCCGCCTGGATGACGAAGCATTGCTCAGCCAGCCGATTAAAGAGCTCATTGGTCGCTTGGCCTCAGCGCTGAAACAGGAAGCACAAGCCGCAATTGATGAAAGTCAGTCCAGACATCAGCACCAAGTGCAGTCGCTTGCAGGCCGAATTCAAGAGCTCGAAGACTCGCTTGCCACTATCAATAAAACATTCTCAGATAAGGAGCTCGAATTACAAAGCGCACTCGCTGATCTGGAGGAGAGCAAAGCCTCCGAAGAAGCGCTAAAGACAAAAGAAGCCAAAGCCACTCAAATCGAAGAAAAACTTCGGGATCTATTAGCTGGAAAACAAACCCAAATCGACTCATTGGAAGAGAAGCATCGTCATAGTCGAGAAGCAATGGACCATTATCGCCAGTCGGTAAAAGAACAGCGTGACCAGGACCAACGAAAGCAGGAGCAACAAAGCCAGCAGCTTCAGTCCGAAATTCGCGCCCTAAATCAAACTCTTTCAGTTAAGCAATCCGATATCACACAGCTAAACAAGGACAACGGGCGGCTCGCGGCCGAGCTTGGTGCCACACAGAAAACAGCAGCAAAACTGGAGGCAGAGCAACGAAAACTTACAGCGAGCCTGGAATCCAAAGCAGAAGAAGCTAACAAGCTTAATACTCAACTTTCCGAACTTAATATCCAATCGAAAGAGCTTATTCAACTCAAGAAGCTGAGTGAAGAGCTGCTAGCCTGGAAGGCAGAAGCGTCGGTATCGATTGGGAAGCTAGAGGCAGAAATCTCAATCAAGACGGATATGATGAACCGTTTGCTTGAGGAGAAAAAGGCTGCGCCAGAGGCACGGTAAGAAAAAAGTGCGGCAAAACATGGATGAGCTGCTGCTCTCAGGCTGCAAACGAATATTTATATTAAAAACATAGAGTTAGCTTAACTTTGGCGAATTTTTCCAGAATGACGGCCGACCCTCAATAACACTCGATCTTCGCTGGTTAGTCTTTTGGTCAGATAATGCAGACCATGAACGCGAATATCGGCGCTGCGTTTATCAATACCTAGGTAGGATGAGGTGCGAATGGCGATATGGTCAGTTTTACAGCCGCAACAGGCTAAAAACTCCTGTACTGTAGCGCCGATAGCGGCACCGCCACGCCAGATAGCGACAATAAAAGTCGGCTGAAAACCGCTTTGCATGACTCGGGCTGCCAGCTCAAAGGCGTCCTGTTGTTGGCTGTTAGCATCAATAAAGTGTTTATCGGTCATGGGGCTCTCTAGTAGGAAATGGCGGTTGTTTGATCTAGGACAAGTCTAGAAGCAATTTAGCCGCGTTAACATACGGCCATAATTATTTTCTATCAATATAAAATTAGGCCACAATTTTTGACCATTAAAGCCGTTTAAGGGGACAAACGATGCCAAAATTAGCCGCTAATCTCAGCATGCTATTTACCAATTTTTATTTTCTCGACCGCTTTGAGGCAGCCGCTAACTGTGGATTTAAGGGAGTAGAATATCTGTTCCCCTATAATCGCGATGCCGGTGAAATTGCTGAGCTGCTGGAAAAACACAACCTTAAACAAGTACTTTTCAATCTGCCTGCTGGCGACTGGCGCGGCGGTGACCGCGGCATTGCCTGCGACCCAAACCGGATTAACGAGTTTCGCGAGGGCGTTGATGTGGCGATTGACTATGCTAAGGCGCTGGATTGTCAGCAATGCAACGCTTTAGCGGGTTTGTTGCCTAAGGGCGTCAGCGAAGAGCAAGCGCATGAAACACTTGTCGCAAATTTGAAATATGCGGCTGATAGGATGCAATCAGAAGGTGTGATGTTATTGGCTGAGGCTATTAACACAACCAGTATGCCGGGCTTTTTCCTGAACAACAGCGCCCAGGGCTTTAAACTCGTTGATGAGGTCAACAGCCGTAACTTTGCTTTTCAATATGACTGTTTTCACATGCAGATCATGGAGGGCAATCTGGCCGCAACCATCGAGTCAAACCTGAAGAAAATCAGGCATATTCAGATTGCTGACACACCGGGCCGTCATGAACCCGGTACGGGAGAGATTGATTATAAATTCCTGCTAAACCATCTGGATAGCATTGGTTATGACGGCTGGGTGGGTTGCGAATACATTCCAGAAGGCTATACGGAAGATGGTCTAGGCTGGATTGAGGAGTGTGGTATAACACTTTGATATAAAGCAGCTTTAGGTTGGGTTTTTATTGGTTTTCCGGCGTCTTTGGCGCCGGATTTCGTTATAATACGCAGCTTCAAAAATTCAGTCCGGTTAAATAACTAAGGGGCATACATGAGTAAAGTAGGTTTTATTGGTACAGGCATTATGGGTTTTCCCATGGCGCAGCATTTGCAAAAAGCTGGTCATGAGCTGTTTGTTTCGGAGCACCGCAGTGCCGCCCGTCCTGAATTACTTGAAGCAGGTGCCACAGCACTGCCAACCATTAAAGCTGTTACTGAAGCTGCAGATATTATCATTATCATGGTACCCGATACCCCTGATGTTGAAGCAGTGTTATTTGCCGATGACGGCGTTGCAGCTGGTTTGAGTGCCGGCAAATTAGTCATCGATATGAGCACCGTCAGTCCGCTTGAGACAAAAGCTTTTGCTCAAAAAATAAATGCGCTGGGCTGCGATTACCTTGATGCTCCGGTTTCTGGTGGTGAAGTAGGCGCACAAAACGCAACACTTACTATTATGGTCGGAGGCCCGCAGACGGCTTTTGATAAAGCCTTGCCGTTATTTGAGGTAATGGGAGGCAATGTGACGTTGATCGGCGACAATGGTGATGGCCAAACTTGCAAAGTAGCGAACAACATTGTTGTCGCCTTAAACATTGAGGCCGTCAGTGAAGCATTGGTATTTGCAGCCAAAACAGGTGCTGATCCAGAGAAAGTCCGCGAAGCCCTGATGGGAGGTTTTGCCTCATCGAAAGTATTAGAGGTACATGGCGAGCGTATGCTTAAGCGTACCTTTGAACCAGGATTTCGTATTCGTTTGCACCAGAAAGATTTGAACCTGGCACTTGATGGCGCTCGCGAAATGGGCGTTGCCTTACCAAATACGGCCAGCACACAAGAACTCTTTAATGTATGCGCCGCGAAAGGCGGGAAAGATTGGGATCACTCAGCCTTAATTAAGGCGCTGGAAACAATGTCTGACTTTGAAATTGGCTGAGTTTCAGTGTAGTCTTACCCCCTTTTTGTGACGCTAGAAAAATAAAGGAAGGTCATGGATCCACGTGATACGCTAAATCGTTTATTTGAGGCTGCCGTTGGCGCAGCTGACCCACTGCAAGTTATGCAGGATTACCTGCCTGAGCAGCCTAAAGGCCGCACCGTTGTTATTGGTGCCGGTAAAGCCGCAGCATCCATGGCCAAAGCTTTGGAAAACCACTGGACAGGAGAACTGTCTGGCTTGGTTGTAACACGCTACGACCACGGCTTAGAAACTGATTATATCGAAGTTGTTGAAGCCGCCCACCCAGTACCTGATGGTGCCGGTGAAGCTGTAGCCAAACGCATTCTTGAATCTGTTGAAGGCCTGACCGAAGACGATCTGGTGCTCTGCCTGATCTCTGGTGGTGGTTCTTCACTGCTGGCACTGCCTGCACCTGGCCTGACGCTGGCCGACAAACAGCAAATCAACAAATCTTTGCTGAAGTCTGGCGCCACCATTTCTGAAATGAACTGTGTTCGTAAGCACCTGTCGGCCATTAAAGGTGGTCGTCTGGGCGCACATTGCGCACCGGCAAAAGTTGTTACATTAGGTATTTCCGATGTGCCAGGTGATGATCCAGATGTGATCGCCTCCGGCCCAACCATTGGTGATCCAACATCCTCAGCTGATGCGCTAGCGATTATCGACCGTTACGGCTTCGATATTCCCCAAAACGTGCGTGACTGGTTAAACACACCAGAAGCTGAAACGGTTAAGCCTGAAGACCCTCGCCTGGCAGGCAATGAATTCCACATGATTGCTACACCTCAAAAGAGCCTAGAAGCGGCGGCGGCAGCCTGTAAAGAAATGGGCCTGCCAAGCATCATTCTGAGCGACTGTGTAGAAGGTGAGTCTCGCGAGATTGCCAAATTCCACGCAGCCATGGCTGAACAAGTCATTAACTACGGTCAGCCACTGCCGTCACCTTGCGTGATTTTATCTGGCGGTGAAACAACAGTAACTGTTCGTGGTAACGGGCAGGGTGGTCGTAATGCCGAGTTTATGCTGAGCTTGTTATGCAGCCTGAAAGGCAAAGAACGTGTTTATGCAATTGCTGTTGATACCGATGGTATTGATGGTACCGAAGATAATGCCGGCGCCATCCTGACACCTGAAAGTTTCCAGCGCGCGATTGACGCAGGCATTGACCTGCACGCTATGCTCGACAACAACGATGGCTACAACGTATTCAAGCAGCTGGGCGATTTGATCATCACAGGTCCTACACGCACCAACGTCAACGATTTCCGAGCTATTTTAATTACTTCCTGAGTCCCAATTTATGTCAATTAACCATACTAAAATCCTAGCTACATTAGGACCAGCAACATCAAGCCTGGAAAAGGTTTGCGCTCTGATTGAAGCTGGTGCCAATGTATTCCGTATTAACTTCAGTCACGGTAGCCATGAAGAACATGCTCAACGCATCGCATGGGTACGTGAAGCGGGCGAAAAACTGAACAAGCCCGTTGGCGTTTTAATGGACCTTCAGGGTCCTAAATTCCGCGTAGGCACTTTCCAGAATGGCCCAGTCAACCTCGTGAATGGCGCAAAATTCACACTGGACATGGATCCTACTCCAGGCGACGAAACTCGTGTTTGCTTTCCACACCCAGAAGCGATTGGCTCACTGGGCGTTGGCTCTGAAGTATTCCTCGACGACGGCAACCTGCGCCTGGTGATCACTGAAGCAGCTGATGACCACGTTGTTACTGAAGTTGTTGTTGGCGGCGAGCTCGGCGAGCGTAAGGGCGTTAACATGCCTGGCAACCTGGGCAAAGTTAACCCTCTGACAGAGAAAGACATGATCGACATGGAGTTCGGTCTCAGCCAAAACGTTGATTGGGTTGCACTGTCATTTGTACAAACACCAGCTGACGTTATTGCAGCTAAAGAGAAAATCGCAGGTCGTGCAACACTGGTTGCTAAAATCGAAAAGCCTTCTGCGGTTGAGCAATTCGAAGAGATCGTTAAAGTCACTGACGCCGTGATGGTTGCGCGTGGTGATTTGGGCGTTGAAATGCCAGCACACCAAGTACCTGGCCTGCAAAAAATGATGATCAAGCTGTGTCGTCAATATGCCAAGCCTGTCATCGTTGCCACTCAGATGCTTGAATCTATGCGTGATAAGCCGCGTCCAACGCGTGCTGAAGTAAGTGACGTTGCAAACGCTGTATACGAAGGTGCTGATGCGGTTATGCTGTCAGCTGAAACCGCTTCCGGCGATTTCCCGGTTGAAGCGGTTACAATGATGACCGATATCATCCGCGAGGTTGAGTCCGACCCGCTGTACTATCAGGTTCTCGACACAACTGAGCCAGCTTACGAGCCGACTGTTGAGAGTGCCATTAGCTTGGCGCTGCAAAGCACTACACACCTGCTCGATATCTCGGCAATTATTAACTACACCTCTTCTGGCTTCTCGACGCTGCAAGCTTCACGTGAGCGTCCAGCTGCGCCAATTCTGTCGCTATCCCATAGCCCGGAAACAGCGCGTCGCCTATCTCTTGTTTGGGGTGTTTACCCGTTATACAGTGAGAAATTCGAACTGCAATCTGAGATGGTTGATTTTGCTTTGGCTAAAGCAGTTGAAGCCGGCTTCTCAAAGTCTGGCGACAAAACGGTGATCACTGCCGGCGTGCCTTTTGGTGTTCCTGGCACAACCAACATGCTGCGTATTGAAACTGTTAAGTAATTAAGGGTTTATCAGCACGCTGACTACCAGCCCCTGTACAGGTTTCTGTTCAGGGGTTTTTTTACAGGTAAATAAACCACCTGGCCCTTTGCTAACCCCAGAATCAGGAAGTACTTTACATGACCACCGAACTATTGACCGTAAAAGTTGCGAAAAGAGCACAGGAAGCTGCCGGCATTATTACCCTAGAATTAGTCGATCCGGCCGGTAATGATTTACCCGCTTTTACAGCGGGATCACACATTGATGTGCATTTACCAAAAACCGGCACTCTACGCCAATACTCGCTTTGGAATTCACCATCGGAAACACATCGCTACTGCTTGGGTATTCTACGTGACCCGGATAGCCGTGGCGGCTCATTAGAAATTCATGGCTCAGTGAAAGAGGGCGATTTGCTCAAAATCAGTCAGCCTCGTAATCACTTCCACCTCCAGGAAGGCGCTGCAGAGCAGTTCATTCTTTTAGCTGGTGGTATCGGCATTACGCCATTACTATCAATGGCCCAGAGATTGAGCGACCTTGGTAAAGCGTTTGAGCTACACTACTGCTCGCGCAGTGAACAGCGCACGGCCTTCGTTGATCAATTAAAGAGCAGCGCATTTGCAGCAAATGTTAAGTTTCACTTTGATGATGCAGGTGATGAGCAATTGCTGGATATTCCTAGCTTGGTAGGCACTCAGCCCGAAGCAACAAGCCTCTATGTTTGCGGACCACAGGGTTTTATGGATGCTGTTATTGATGCCGCTTCAAACTGGAATCCAACCGACGTACACCGAGAATACTTCTCGGTAAATGAAGACCATGAAAATGATTCTAGCTTTAAAGTTATGATCAATAGTACTGGCCAAGTTATTGATATTCCAGAGGATTCATCAATAACAGAAGTGTTGGAGGAGCAGGGGATCGACATTCCGGTATCCTGCGAGCAAGGCGTCTGCGGCACCTGTATGACCACAGTGATCGAAGGTGATATCGATCATCAGGATTTCTTCCTGACAGACCCAGAGAAAGAGGCTGGCGATGTTATTTTACCTTGCTGCTCAAGAGCCAAGGGAACGTTGGTATTGGATCTGTAAAACGCCTACCTTTAGAGTGTTAATAAAACCCGCTGGGCCTTAACCGGCGGGTTTTACTTACTCTTTTCTAATTTCTAAGCTTTAGCTTCATTCCAAGCTTTAATTTCTCAGCCAACACCGATTCAGATTTGAGCTCCAGAATATAATGAGCCAGCACTTTTTTAGAGCGTGGTACATTGCCTTCGTGAGCTTTGTGCGGAAAGTGTTTTAGTGCGCGGTGCGCATCAATGATTTGCAGCTCCTCATTTAGAAAAAAGGCATCAATATCAAAATATGTCTCCGGCATCCAAAGCTGTCTTGCCGCGCTGTCCTGATAAATAAATAGCATGCCTCGACTAGCATCAAAATCCTTGTCTTGTATTCGACTTAAACCTAAACGGCGCTCTTCAAGGGTTTTTGCATTATAAACAATGAAGCTTTCACCCGCTGGCATAATCATCTGCGCTTTAGAGTAACCTTCTAAATGCCCAGCGCTAGATCGTTCACCTCCGCAGGCGCTTAAAAAAACACCCACGCCGATTAAAAGGCCAAAAGCTAATTGGTTAGCTATCATAACGTTGCGCGCTGCGAAGGTGATTACATTCGAATAAAGCTAGTCTCTACGTAGTTCGTCGGAAACAGCGATAGGGGTAGGGTAGCGAAATACCACGAGATAAGAAGACGCCAGGAAAGTCAGTATTGCGGTTGCCTGAATTAATACCGACGCGCGCTCTCCAATCAGTGCAATACTGGTAGCAATGTAAGCGATCAAAAGCGAAAACTCACTAATCTGGCCAAGACGGAAACCAACCTCCCAGGCCAGCTTGTTAGAATCACTTATTTTTGCCAGCAGCACCCTAAAGGTAACAGGTTTGATCACCAGCACTAAAATAGCCAACAATACAGCCGGCACAACAATTTCACTAACAAGGCCCAGGTTAAAGCCGGCGCCAATGGAGAAGAAGAAAAGAATCAAAAAGAAGTCACGCAGCGGTTTTAAGCTAATAGCAATAAACTGTGCAATAGGGCTAGTGGCGAGGGCAATTCCCGCAATGAATGCCCCGATTTCACTTGAAAGTCCCATAAATTCAGCGAGTTCTGCAAGCCCTAAGCACCAACCAATCGCAATCAAAAAGATATATTCCTGAAAACGGTCAAAACGCTGTATCAATGACAGCAGCACATACTTAACAAACACAACAGCTACGCCAACTAAAACAGGTAAAGACACCACCGCCCACAAATATTGGGTGACAGAGGCTTCACCTGTCTCATTGGTATACAGCACCAGTAACACAAATATGGCGATTAAATCCTGCAATAATAATAAGCCAACGACCAATTCACCGGTGTACCGGTGGTGTAAAACCGTTGTTGGCAAAAGCTTGATACCAATAATGGTGCTGGAAAACATCATCGCGATACCAATCACAAAGCTTTCGGCCTGAGTAAATCCAAAGGCTTGCGCTAATAAGTAGCCCGTCGCAGCAAAAATACCTGAACTAAGTAATGCGACAAATGTTGCCTTCCTGAGCATCAGCATCATGTTTTTTGGCTGCATATCTAAGCCAAGTAAAAACAACAGGAAGATAATGCCAATTTTTGAAATGTCCGTTAATAACCCGGTATTGGTGATAAAACCAAAACCGAATGGGCCAAGAATGGCGCCAAGTGCGATATAAGCAACGAGGAGAGGCTGGCGTGTATATAAAGCAATGGAGGCAAGCACCGCTGCGCCGCTAAAAATCAAAAAGAAAGAAAAAGCGATTGTTCCGTGTTCCATTGCAATCCTGACCGTTGGTTGTTTTTAGTTATTTTGCCTAGTGTACGGAATTGCTGTTGAAGGGTGAAGAAGTGTGTTGTTTTTCAAGCCAATAGCAGTCGCTTTAAAGCCGGTTCTGTAAATTTTTTAAAACTCCATTCTATAAATTATCCCCAATCTAAAAATAAACGTAAGTACTTACTTTCAATATGATCACTAAAAAATCTTATCATGAGATATCTCTCATTAAATGAGACATCTTATATATGGATACATGAGAGATATCTCAGCTAGTGAAAGACAGCTCATTATGTGTGATCATAGGAAGAACTTAAAATAGAAGAAAAGTTGTATTCTCATGGATAACAATGCTCAGAACAGCAGCCACAGCCAATCTCCACAAGCAGTGAAAGACCAGCTTAAGTCCGAAACCCGTCGGCGATTAATCGATGCAGGTACCAAAGCATTTGCAAAATTTGGCTATCACGGCATGAAAGTAGCTGCGGTCACTCGAGATGCTGGCGTTGCAAACGGCACGTTTTATTTGCACTTCAAAGACAAACAGGCGCTATTTCTTGAAATATTACGTACGGCTATAGGAAAACTGGCTGCAGCAATATTCGCTGTTCATGGATGCGGAGAAAGCGCTTTGAACACAGAGCGTGAAGAAATCACCGTGATTTTTGATTTTGCAGAGCAAAACAGAGATTTGATGAGAATCGCGCTAAACACAGATTCAAGCGAACTATTAAAAGGCGTGGATATTTTCGAGCCCATTATTGATATGCGAATTAAACAAATAAAACGAGGCATAGCGTCAGGTAACGTAAGTCGCAACATTAACCCGCTGATTGCTGCACGAGCAGAGATAGGCATGATGATGAGCGTTATTCTCTGGTGGCTTGATAATAAAGATAAATCATCACGCAATGATGTAGTGGAAACATTAACGTTATTACGGCAATCCTGGGCAGCAAGCGCGGATGAAAAAACAGACGATATTGACTCTATGTTGGCGCAATGGGATTCGCGCCTATAAAGTTCAAAAGCTAAAGAGAAAAAAGCTTGGATGAATAGGTCGCTTATCGCCACACTATTTCCTGTAATCTTTATTACAGGAAATTAGAAAAGTAACGTAACAAGACCCGGTTCATTAGAAATACTTGGGTAACCAACTAAAGATGGAAACCTTTTCCAACTAAATCGGGAAACTGGTCATCTGGAATTATGCACTCTGCATTAATTCCTAAAGCACTAAGAATTGATCGTAGATCGGAAATCTCTTCGGGATTAAGTCGAAAGCTTTTGTGAGATCTTTTAACTATTTTCACTTTAAAAAAACAAAAGACTTTCTTTCTAGCTACCGAGGAGCCTTTAGAGCTCACTTGCAAAGTTAAACTATCGCTCCTCGTCAGGCTGAAAAATGCCCTCCTTTCTTGTGCTTGCAGCAGCTAAAACCGATAGCGGTTTTCCTACCTACAGGCAAAAGCTATTTGATCTGGGGCATTTGTTGTTCAAGAGCCTTTGCAACATCGTTGGGAGAGCCGGTCTTGCGCGCAATCAAGCTGTAGGCGACAGGTACAATAAATAGCGTAAAAAAGGTTGCCAGTAATACCCCTGCCAAGACAACAACACCGATGGTGATACGTGTTTCCGCGCCAGCACCACTAGCCAAAACAAGCGGCAGCGACCCGGCCACGGTCGTGAGGCCGGTCATTATAATCGGGCGGAAACGTTTTTCCGAAGCTTCCAGAATAGCGCGATTAAAGCGCACCCCTTCATCACGTAGTTGGTTGGCAAACTCGACAATCAGAATACCGTTTTTCGACGCCAATCCAACAAGCATGATCAGCCCTATTTGTGAATAAATATTCAACGATCCCCCTGTAATCCACAGACCGAGTAAGCCGCCGCCCATCGCCAGGGGGACTGTCAGCATGATAACGAATGGGTGAATCCAGCTCTCAAATTGTGCTGACAGCACCAGAAAAACAACAACCAGACCAAGCAAAAATACGAACATCATGGAGCTACCCGAGTTGATAAAATCTCGACTTTGGCCTTTGTGATCGATGATCGCTTCAGAAGGAAGGTTCTCGCGTACGACAGTTTCGAGATAACCCAGCGCCTCGCCGAGTGTGTAGCCGTCCCGTAAATTAGCTTCTAAAGTGATGGACCGAATACGGTTGTAGCGCGAGAGTATTTGCGCGGCGCCATATTCCTGTATCTCGACCATATTGGAAATAGGTATCAGCTTCCCGGTGCGACTGGAACGAACATAAATATTATTCACGTCATTAAAGGAGCGCTGTTCACTGCGCTCTCCTTCAACGATGACATCGTATTCTTCGCCGTCATCGAGGAAGGTAGTGACATTCTTGCCGCCCATCATGGTTTCAAGGGTTGTACCTATTTCTGCGACTGTAACACCAAGATCCGCAGCCCGCTCATAATCCACCAAGAAGTCGATTTGAGGCCGTGTTTCCTTGTAGTCACTATCCAGGCCTTCAATCCCTGGGTTGTTTTCATTGACTTTCTGAATGACGATATCGCGCCATTCGGCAAGCGTTTCATATGTCGAACCACTGAGCACAAATTGAACCGGCTTACCGGTTCCCCCGCCTAAGCCCTGTCGCATGATGGGAAAGGCACGTACACCCGGGAGGTCCGAAAGATCGGTTCTGATATCATTCATAATGTCGAAGGCCGATTTACGCGCTGACCAGTCTTCCAGAATTGCAATAACGAAACCGCCATTGAAATTCTCAATCCTGCCAAACCCCATAGGCGCTCGTATCAGCAGTCGGTCGATAATGCCTGCGTCAACAGATTTCATCATACGCTTTTCGATTTCATCCATGTATTCTTCCATGTATTCGTAGCTTGCGCCTTCAGGGCCTGTGACCGCAACAAAGAAGGCCCCGCGGTCTTCTTTAGGGACAAATTCAGCGGGAATTTGTTGGTAGATAAAATACAAAGAACCGACCAGCACACTGAACACGAGAATGACAAGCGCGGGCAGCTTCAGAATACGGGTTAAGGCAGACACGTAGGCCTTGCGTAATCGCCTTATCCCCCTATCGACAAATTTAACCGCCTTGTTGGGCTCCTGGGACTTCGTCTTTAATAGCTTCGATGCCATCATCGGGCAAAGTGTTAACGCAACCAGAGAGGAAAAGCCCACCGCCGCGGCGATGGTGATGGCAAATTCAGTAAATAACTGTCCCAGGTCCCCCTCAAGGAAGGTAATGGGTATAAACACAGCCATCAGCACCAGTGTGGTTGCAACAACGGCAAAACCGACCTGACGCGCCCCATTAAAAGCAGCAATAAGCGGCCTTTCACCATAGTCCTGCATACGGCGAACAATGTTTTCAAGCATGACAATGGCATCGTCCACCACCATGCCTATCGCCAGAACAAGGGCCAGCAAGGTCAGTAGATTGACAGAAAAACCGAAGGCATACATGACAATAAAGGTCGCGATGAGCGATACAGGCACGGTCACTGCAGGAATTAGCATGGCGCGCACGTTCCCCAGAAACAGATAAATGACCAGCACAACACACCCAATGGCAATAAACAGCGTGGTGAAAACTTCTTCGATAGAGGCTTCGATAAATACCGCCGAGTTGTAGCTTTGATAAATCTGCATTCCGTCCGGCAGGTTTTTGTTAACCTTTTCAGTCAAGGCAATGGTTGCATTGGCGACATCAATGGTATTCGCCGTCGATTGTTTGATGATGCCGATACCAACCATAGGTACCCTGTTTCCACGGAATATCGTTCTGTCCTCGACAACACCGAGTTCCACGCGGGCAACGTCACCCAGACGAATCAAATAACCGTCATCGCCTTCACCGATCACCAGTTGTTTAAAGTCATCCGGGGTTTTGAAATTACGGGCAACACGCGCCTTGAACAAGCGCTGATCGGACTCCAGAGAGCCAGCCGGCAGCTCGATATTTTCTGCTCGCAGAGCGTTTTCGATATCCGAGACACTCAAATTTCGGGCGGCCAGTTCCTGGCGTTCCAGCCAAACACGCATCGCGTAATTCAGGCCACCGCCCACGCGTACCCGAGCGACACCGTCCAGTGTGGAGTATTGGTCAACGAGGTAACGTTCCGCATAGTCAGTGAGCTCCGGAACACTCATATTATCGCCGGCAAGGTTCTGCCAGATAATGACATCGTCGTTGCTGTCCACCTTTTGCACTTCTGCAGGTTCCGCTTCGTCGGGCAGGTTATCGGCGACACCAGAAATGCGATCACGCACGTCATTGGCGGCCGCATCAATATCGCGCTCGACAGAAAACTCGATCGTTACCTTGGAGACGCCATCTTCTGAAGACGACTCAATGAACTCAATACCCTCGATACCGGCGATGCGTTCTTCGATGATTTCCGTAACCCGTGTTTCGATAATATTGGCAGGTGCACCTGGATACTCCACTTCCACCGTGACGACGGGCGGATCAATATCGGGGTATTCCCTCAAAGAAAGCCGGTCATATGAAACCAGCCCAAAGGCAATCAGCAGGAGAGATATGACACTGGCAAAAACAGGCCGTTTAACCGAGATGTCCGATAAAATCATCGGGATTTACCGTTATTAAGATCTTGCTCTAACATCTCTTCAAGGCTTGGGTTGCCGTTATCAAGCGCTTTAATGATTACGGTAGCGCCATCTTGCAGGCGCAGCGTGCCATGCGTAACGATTTGATCGCCCGCTGCCAGGCCACGTAAAATTTCGACTTTACCTTCATGGCGCGATCCCAGTTCCACAGGCTCCAGTGAGACCGTTGTTTTTTGTTCGTTGGTGGAAATCACATAGACATAATTGTTTTTTCCTTTCGGGACCAGCGCCTCTTCTGGAATCACCAGCGCCTTTCTTGGGTTTTTCTGCAATTTAACGCGCATCAGCATGCCAGGGCGTAGCCGGTAATCCGTATTATCCAGCAGTGCGCGCACCGAGATTGAGCGAGAGACCGGATCCACTCGGCTATCGATGCTTGCCACTGTGCCCGCGAAGATCTCGTTAGGGAACGCCTTCGCCCTGGCAGTAATTTTCCCGCCTTTCTGAATGACGGGCAAATATACTTCGGGGATCGAGAAGTCCAGCTTCATCACGCTATCATCGTCAATCGTGGTGATGAGCGTACCTGGCTGAGCCATGACACCGACACTGACGTTGCGCAGCCCCAGTTTCCCGTCAAAAGGCGCCATGATCCGGCGTTCCTGGATTTGCGACTCAATCGCCGCAATGCGCGCCTTGGCGGTCTGGAGTTCGACTACCGCTTCGCCAATGGTTGATTGCGACGTCGCGCCTCGCTCTATAAGAGGCTTGAGGCGATCCAGCTGCCTTTGCGCCTCTTGAACCACAAACTTTTCTTCAGCAAGCAGTGCTGCTTCTTCGGCGGCATCCATCTCGATCAGAATATCGTTCTGTTTCACACGTTGACCGCTTTCAAAGTTAATGGCTGTTATCCGTTCCGTTACCGATGAGGTTAAATCAACATTCTCATTAGCTTTTAAGGTCCCCAGGGCTTCTATTTCATCGACAAAATCCAGTAGCTCGACATCCGCCACAAACACCGGGATGGCCGATTGCTGAGCAATAACGGGGGGAGAAATAATCAATACTGCGGCAATCAATAACGGGTATATTCTCATAAGGTTTCAGCCTTGATTTACTTGTGGTTGGCGCTGAATTGATCCGCCAATCGCTTTATGCAGTGCTATTCGGAAGTTAATGAGGTTCAACCGTTCTGTTACCAGATCACGCTCGACGCCGCGAAGCTCCTGTAGCGCGTTCAGCACCGGCAGGTAATCATCAACCCCCTGTTTGTAGAGCGCCTCTGTTTCTTCAACCGTGTGTTGCAAAATGATGCGGCGCTGATCCAGGAGCGTAATATATTCACGCTGCTTCTGTTCCTGGTATAGCGCACTCTCAACCTCTTCAGTGGCTTCCAGAAACAGCTGTGTAAACATAGCCAGGCGTTCGCTATAAAGCGCCCTATTGCGTTCAACTTCGGCCTTGCGTTCGCCCCAATCCAGCAAAGGTTGGACGAAAGCACTGACAACAGTGCCCACAGGACCGGAAAATGCCGGCGTATCAGAATATAGGTAGCTGCCAGATAATGTAATTTTCGGCAACCTTTCGGCGATCGCCGCGCCAATATCCATATCCGCCGCCACTAATTCAGCCCGCGCAGCTCGCAAATCCGGCCGGCTCATAAGCAGGTCGGCCGGCACGCCGATTTTGGGTAACCCCGACACAAAACTCAGATCTTCCTTGGGAGTGATGCGGTTGTGTCCATCGGGCGATTTGCCTGTCAGCACGTCCAGACGATTCTCATACACCCGCCAATCAGCTTCAGCAGGTGGAATCAAGCTCTTGCTTTCTGCCACCTGACTTTTCTGTTGCAGCACCTCGACAATCGTGCCAACTCCACTTTCATACCTGAGTTCAATCAGCGTCAATAGCTCTTGATCCGTTTCCAGCTGTTTATTCAGCAGCTGCAGTTTGTTACTGGCTGCAATGGCACCGACATAGGCATTGGCAATCTCGGCACTCAAACTTAACCTCAAGGCATTTAAATCTTCTTCGCGGGCAATAGTCTCCAGCTCATCCGCCCGTGCCGCGGCGTCGATACGGCCAAACAGATCGATTTCCCAGCTTAACGCCACACCGATTTCACGCGTACTGTGCTGATCGTCACTACCCTCACGGCTGTCGCTAATGCCGCCCTCAGCATTAACCTTCGGGAACAACCCGGAGCGCGTTTGCACCTGAAGTGCTCGTGCCCGCCTGATACTGGCAACAGCGGCAGCGATATCCTGATTGCCTTTGAAAGATTGCACTATCAGGGCATTTAATGCGGGCCTGTTCAGCTCCAGCCACCAGGCCCTCCCGATTTGACTGTCTCCGGTTTCAGTGCGACCGGTAATAGTTTCAAGCGCTGGGTAGCTTGCCTGTACCGGTACCGCAGGCATAATGTCACGATTGACGTTGTGCAGAGCACAACCTGTTGCCAACAACAGCGTCGAGCTAGCAGTTAAAAATAATGATGCTCTCATGTGTTATAACGTCCGCCGAAGCGTATCGTCGCGCCGGATAAAGTGGTGAAATAGAGCAATAACGATATGCCCGACAGTGAGGACCGCCAATGCCCAAGCCAGCGGTGAGTGAAAGGTTTTACTCAAACTTCCATAGCGCTCTTTTGAATCATTGAGCATTAGATTTTCCTTGTCAGTCATTTGAGCTGTGACAATAAATTGCCCGGAAATTAACTAACCTGCGAGTCGCGCCGAAAGCTGTCTGGACGGAGTCGCCGCTGACCAGTCACCGCTCTCGGTTCGCTCTATTTCCGTTATGGCTGAATCTTTATTTTGTTGAAAATAAATAAACTGTGTTTTAGAGGTAAAAAATTTAGTTGGTAGTTATTTGTTCTCGTAACTTTTGATTAATATGTTACGTCGTTTAAATTATTCAGTCTTTCTTACGTCCATGCTCGTCAATATGGACCATTAATTTAGCGTTTAAACCAGCTCTAAAGTTATTGATAATAATAAAACCAAGGCAACCTCAAAGCGCTGCCAATTGACCAGGCCAGTACTTCCCAGTCACGATAGCAACTAGAGAGAAAGCTGGTAAACCTGCAGAACAGGAAAGCACTCCCGGTTCCAGTCAATAGGCAGCGCCAGCAAAAAGACTTTGCTTTATTAACAGTCAGTATCAACAGCGCCTGCTTCTTGTTTCATTTTTTCACAGGCATCTTCTATCTTATTACCCATATCAGTGCCCGCTTCTGTCAGATTATCTCCAAGCTCCTCACTGGCATCTTGAATCTTATCACCCAAATCCTCACCGTTATCCTGAACCTGCTCAATAGCATTATCCATTTCTTCGCCGGCCTGCTCCATTGGGCCTTCTTTTTCACAGCCAACCAATAAACCTGCCAGTATGAGGGGTAATAAAGCTTTATACATAACGAACTCCTTTTATTTAAATCAATGGGTTAAAAACAAAACCTAATAAAGTAATTAATTTATAAAACTAATTCTGTCGCTAACGGAAACGGAAACTAAAGCATAGCGACTTCCCTATAGGGTTTTGTTTTAAAGTATATTGCCCGCCCGATGGGACAGCAGCCACTAAACGATGTTCAATCAGATATCTTGAAAATAATAGTTTTTCTTTTTCGCGCCCTCATAGGCTTGTTCAAGCAGTTCTAAATCGGCCTGTGTTGAAAAGATTTCTCGTGCCGATGAATAAACCCGCTCAATATAGCGGTCGATACATTTAGTTTGATGATCTGATTTTGCCAGTTGGCTAAGGCGATTAAGACGATCCAAGAGCCGGAAAGTTAACGTCGGCGAGCCCATACCGGCATGACGAATTTGGTCAAAAGCAGCATAAACAAAATCATCAAAGAAATAAGGGGAAAAAACGATTCGAAGCTGCCCGGATGAATCTTTCCAACCATTACGAGGCAGACCATTTTCAAGTATATACTCAACCCCCAGGCAAACATGATCAACACAGGCAACAGCCGTATAAATATCATTGAGACTTGGAGACATCGCTCGCGCAGCAATTTCATTGAGCAGCCGCAAACAAAAGAAAGGATCATCAAGGTCGTTACGGCTCGAAGAAAAAATGACGCAACTACGAATTTCACCTTCCCACTTCGAAACACTTTCCTCATCAAGCCCCTGGCTCAAGCACACGATTTCAGCCACTAATTCACCAGGTAAAGCGAAAGAGCCCAGTTTTAACTGCACTCGTACAACGAGGTCTTTTTTTTCGGCCATCTCCAACAAAGCGGCTCTGTTGATTGAAACAACATATCCCCCTCTGTCGGCATAAATTTTCCGAACTGGAATACCCTCCTCTTTACCAGGAAGCTCTAATTCATGATCCACGGCCTCGGCCTGATCACAGTTTTTCAGTAAATTTTTCAACGCCGAGCACAGCGACGAAGACAGCTCAGCAATAGCTTGATCAACCTGAATTGATTTAGCTAAATCATGAAAAGCAAATACCAGCCAGACAAAACAAAGCACAGCAATTGTCATCGCGGTAAAAATGGATAACCGAGGCACATCACTTGTTTCATTACCCGTGGCTGAAAGTGTTAGTAGCGCATAAATAAATCCGGCTAAAAAGACTCCCAGAGTGACTTGGATACTGCGGTTTTGCATATATCGCAACAAAAGGCGTGCACCAATGTTACCTGCAGCAACAGTTAAGGCGATAAGGGTCATAGAAAAAACAAGGCTTGCAACAGTAATCAAGGAGCCGGCAATTGTGGCCAGCAGCTGCCGCGCTCCACTCGGGCCTATTGATAGGGGTGGCGGATAACTCTCAAAGAAGTTTCCTAAATATCGCATATCAACAAAGTAGGTCGCAGCAAAAAGAAAGAGTGCAAAAAAAGATAACCAGAGAGGTAACAACCAGAAACTATTGATAGCTGATTTAAGGACTAGCCCGATATGTTTGAGCATAAAATAAGCCTGTGATATTGAATTAACGCTTACTCGTCACCACTTTATAGGAGTGCCAGCTCAATAACCACGTTGGGTTTACTTAGTTGAGCAAACCTTAACAGTCAGCATTTTAGTCTGTAGCATAGCTAAGCACTGACAAGCTGAAATATTTCAGGCTCAATGGTTACCGGCAACTCAGGATGTTGCCGAGCCGAACTAAAATGCCTGTATGGCCGTTTAATAGCGCAAAAGGAGGTAACTAAATATGCGGCGTCATACCTGTTTCGGACTGATCAACGGAGTTTTGTTTGCCGTACTTAGCGGCTCAACTCTGGCTCAGGAAGAAAAAGGTCCTGAAACAATAAGTATCGACAAAGCAACATTGACAACTGTTGATGGCATTGTAGAAACCCTCCAGAAAACACTTCTCGAGATCTGGAGTAATTTTATTGATCATACGCCCTTCTTGTTTGCCGGACTGCTAGTCCTTATTTTTACTGCCGTTATTGCTAATTTAATTGGGCGTTTTTTTAAAAATCTGGCTAAAAGAGCTTCGTTGAGACTTTCCTTACAGGACCTTGTTCAACGTCTTGCCGTGATTACCACCTGGTTGCTTGGCTTACTCTTAACAGCCATGCTGATATTTCCCGGCCTAACCCCAACACGCGCGCTTGGCGGTGTGGGCGTTCTTTCGGTCGCAATCGGCTTTGCATTTCGAGACATGTTTGAGAACTTCTTTGCCGGTATATTGTTACTGTGGAAGTTCCCCTTCGAAAACGGCGACTTTGTTTGCTGCCAAGACCTTGAGGGCCGAGTCGAAGATATCAGTGTTCGTATGACGCAAATTCGCCAAGTGACTGGCGAATTAATTGTGGTACCTAATTCATTTTTGTTTAAAAACCCTGTTTATGTACTAACCAACAAACAGGTTCGTCGAATGACGCTAACCGTTGGTATTGCCTACGACGAGCAGGTTGATCAAGCAATTCCGGTTATCGAAAAGGCGCTAAAAGATTGTCAAAGCATAGATAAAAACTTGCCCCTTGAAGTGTTTATGGCTGAATTTGGCGCGAGTAGCGTTGATATTGAAGTCACCTGGTGGGCAAACTCCACGCCACTGGGTCAGCGCAGCTCTCGTAATGAGGTGGTCGCGGCCATCAAGCGCGCACTCGATGAGGCGAATATTGAAATCCCTTATCCCTATCGAACATTAGTTTTTAAAGATCCTATCAAAGTAAATACTGTCACCTATGAGGAGAAATAACCATGGAATTTAAATTACCCCCCCTGCCCTATGACGACTCTGCGCTGGAACCACACATCAGTGCCAGTACTCTGCAATTCCATTATGGCAAACACCATCAAGGCTACATGAATAAGCTTAAGGATGCTCTGGAGGGCACGGCCGATGCAGAGAAGTCATTAGAGGAAATTATTAAGGCGCCGCCTTCAGCCGGTGTTTTTAACCTTGCCGCACAGGTTTGGAACCATAGCTTTTACTGGGATTGCATGTGCCCCAACGGCGGTGGCGAACCCTCTACCACATTAAAATCAGCACTCGAAAAAAGTTTTGGCTCACTGGAAACGTTTTACGAAGAATTTTCCAACGCCGCGGCGACACAGTTTGGTTCTGGTTGGGCCTGGCTGGTTAAGGACGGAGACAAACTACGTGTTGTTAAAACAGGTAATGCAGAAACACCGCTAACAGATGGCGTCACACCTCTACTGACAATTGACGTTTGGGAGCACGCCTATTACCTGGATTACCAGAATGACCGTCCTAAATATATTGATACTTTTCTTAAACATCTGGTTAACTGGTCGTTTGTTGAAAGTAATTTAGGATAAAACACTTGGACAGCAGCGTAATGAAAAAAATTAGCCGCCTGTTTTTGCAGGGCTTGCTCGCCATTCTCCCCATTGCTATCACCATCGCAGTGCTATTTTGGCTGGCTTCTTTTGCGGAACAGACGCTAGGGTCGGTTATTCGTTGGCTGCTGCCTGAAGACTGGTATTGGCCCGGCTTAGGTGTGATCGCCGGGCTGATATTTATTTTCCTGATTGGCGTCTTAATGAACGCCTATTTATTTCGCAAAATGGGTAGTTGGGCGGAACGCTTACTAGGCAAAATACCGCTGGTAAAAACTATTTATAATAGCGTGCGCGATATTGCTCGCTTTGCATCTCCAGAACGCAGCAAAGACGAATTACAAAAAGCGGTACTGGTTCGCTTAGATAATGACCTTCAAGTGATTGGCTTTGTCACCAATACTTCCCCACCAGTCACAGGTGATTTAGTGGCTGTGTACCTGCCAATGAGTTATCAGATTGGTGGCTACACGTTATTTGTGCCCGAGTCCCGATTGCAAGAATTAGATATGAGCGTACCCGATGCCATGCGGTTGGCTCTCACTGCAGCGATTACGTCTCCAGGTAGTAAAAAATAACCTTTAAAGCTCCTGCTTTCTAAGGTTATTTCTAATGAGATCGACATTGCGCAAATTGGCTTTGAAAGCCATATCAAATAAATCACCCGCCACTGGGATAGTACCAACAACAACGTCGAGCAGTAGATTCAAAAGCATCCGAACAACAACAGGAAAGCTCACACCCAGCCGCCAACCGCGATAAATAATGGCTAAAGAGATCAGCCCTGAAGCCGCATCACCAATACCAGGAATTAAGCCAATCAAAGAATCAATACCAATACGGAAATTGGTAAACGGCACGTCCAGACTCGCATCCAGAAAATAAGCCAAACGCTCCAAGCGTTCTAACGCTAACTGTTGATCGCTAGTATTTATATCTTGCTCACCAGCGTTCATGCTGTCCTAACTAACGGTAACGAGACCGGTTGGCCTCATCAATTTGGTCATTAAGTGTCCAATAATCGTAAAGGTATCCCAGTAAAAACAACCCGCCGGTAAAAAACCACAGAATGGCGGTAATCCATTTACCAAGATACAGTCGATGCACTCCAAAGATGCCAAGGAAAGTCATCAGAATCCAAGTGACATTGTAGTCTTTTTCACCGGAGCTGAAACGCTGGTCAGCCTGACGATCCATACCTGGAATCAGGAATAAATCAACAATCCAGCCAATAAGAAAAAAGCCTAGTGTGAAGAAATACAATGTACCACTGATTGGTCGGCCATAATAAAAGCGGTGTGCGCCCATAAAGCCAAAAATCCAGAGAATATAGCCAATTGCTTTGCTGTGTGTATTTGTCATAAGAGTGACTCTAACATGCTAAACAATTGTGTTAAATTGCTGCTATTAATAAATTTAACGCTTTTTTAGCGATAAATTTATACTTACTTTCCATTACCTCCGAGCACAATAAATGCCCCTTAATGTTTTTATTTTAATCAATTTATTGCTGCTTATTGGCACCCTGTTGCCCATGTTACGTCAGGAAATATGGTGGATAAGAGGACTAGACTTCCCACGGCTACAATTTTGTATTCTCGGCGTGATCCTTTTAATTGCTGAATGTCTACTGCTGGATTTCTCTCAGCCATTATCTTTGCCCTTAATACTTGTCACCCTTGTATGCCTGCTCTATCAAGGTTGGTGGATTTTACCTTACACACGGCTTGTTAGATGCGAAGTTCAAAGTGCCGACAAACAAAATGCAAACGCCGCCCACAACTTTAAAATCATGACGGCCAATGTACTCATGTCAAATCGACAGGCCGACAAACTGATTAACCAGGTACAACACTACCAACCGGATATATTAGTAACTCTGGAAACAGATCACTGGTGGCAACAACAGCTGGATCAATTACAAAGCGCTTACCCATACAGCATAAAGTGCCCTCAGGACAACCTCTACGGCATGCATGTGTATTCCCGGCTAGAGCTCAACGAAAGCGAGATTAAATACCTGGTCGAAGCCGACATCCCTTCGATGCATACACAGATAAAACTCGGCTGCGGGGCCAATGTTTATACGCATTTTTTGCACCCCGCTCCTCCAAGCCCGGTTGAAAATGACAAATCAACAGAACGTGATGCCGAGTTGCTAGCTGTCGCAAAAACAATCACCGAACACAATCATCCGGTCATTGTGACTGGAGATTTAAACGATGTTGCCTGGTCGAAAACCACTCAATTATTTAGAAAAATCAGCGGCTTATTAGACCCTCGTATTGGCCGAGGAATGTTCAATACATTTCATGCAAGTTATCCATTTATGCGCTGGCCTCTGGACCACCTGTTCCACAGCAAACATTTCCGCCTTCAGCACATTGAACGCCTGCATATCGCGGGGTCAGATCATTTTGCCCTATTAACTTGCCTCAGTTATCAGCCAGATAAATTTAATGGTGAGAATGGCCTGCACCCGGACAAAGGTGATCAGCAATTGGCAGAGGACAAAATGCAACGCAAAGGCGTCGACACAACAGACGTGCCAAAACCCTAAATCAGCTCCAGCCAATCATTTATCAACAAAGCGAATAACCCCCGGTTTTTATAGGCTAAACAACTATTTCCAAATAGCTGTTTAGCCGCGTAGAACTAAAGCCAAGGATCGGTCTAATAATTGGGGTTCCGTCCCCTGCTATCCACCACCTTTCCTAAACCTTACAAAATAACCGGCTATGAGGGATTATAAGCATGTTATTTATTACCAATCGTGAGCCTAAGGGCTCAATTCGCACGCGTAAAAACCGCCACTATAAATTCGATTTAAATAAAAACGCGCCATCAAACTCCATCTATTGCTGCGAAAGGCTTGGTGTCGAAAACTATATCGAACTGGGTTCCAGCGCATTGATGACCCGGTTAAAAGAAAGTCATTACAAGCAGCTGTTATTTTTTTATACACGGTTTTTCAAATTTGCCGGAACCGGATATTTTTCCGAGAGTACTTAAATTACAGCAGCTTTTTGATGAAAAAGAGCCCGGTTTGATTCAGGTTATCCCCCTTATTTGGCCCTGTGATAACGATATTGGCATTGTGAAGGACTATTGGGACGATCAAAAGTCTGCCGATAAAAGCGCCTTTTCCTTTGCCCGCGTTTTACAATTTTTTATGGCCTGGCGTGACAACGAACCCGCTGATTCACCCTGCTTAAAACGTATCAACGTACTAGCGCATTCAATGGGTAATCGTGTTTTTCGTGAAACGCTGGCGATGTGGAACAAATATGACCTGGCAAACGGCGTGCCTCTGCTTTTTAGAAACACCATCCTAATGGCCGCTGATATTGTTAATGAATCGTTGGAGTACGATCAGGAGGGTATTCTAATCAGCCAAGCCTCACGAAATGTGTCGGTATATTATGCCTCGGATGATTTAGCGCTGCGCTCCAGCAAAATATCTAACCTGAAAAATAAAGTTGCTTCGCGCCGTCTGGGGCATACCGGCCCCGAGAACATGAAAAAAGTCCAAAACAATGTCTACGCCATAGACTGCGATAATTTTAATAATAAGTACGACTCGCCAAAGGGGCACTCTTATTTTCTAGATGACCAGAATGGTCGTAGTGGTGCCGTGTTTAAGCACATGTTTAGTACTATAAAAACAGGCCGTGTTAAGGTTGACGATCAAGATTACCGGCGGAAAATACTTGAGTAGCAGAGCCCTTTACCTGAGAGGTCGGCAAAAGCACCGCACAGCAATACTTGTTATCAGAGCTGTACTGTAAGATCATGCGCGCATGCCCACGCTGATCCTTTTCAATAAGCCCTACGATGTGTTATCGCAATTTACCGATGACAAAGGTCGGCCAACATTAGCGGACTTCATTACGCAAAAAGGCGTCTATGCGGCAGGCCGACTTGATTACAACTCCGAAGGCCTGTTGTTGCTGACCGATAATGGTCAATTACAGCACCACATTGCCCACCCCAGACACAAACAGGAAAAAACCTATTGGGTACAGGTTGAGGGGAATATCAGCGAGCAGGCCGTTAAGCAGCTTCGCACAGGTATTCAGCTTAAGGACGGCCTAACTCGCCCAGCAAAAGTCCAAAAATTACCTGAACCAGAGCTTTGGCCACGCAACCCTCCGGTTCGCTTCCGCGCAGAAATACCCACCAGCTGGGTGGAAATAAAAATTAGCGAAGGCCGCAACCGTCAAGTACGACGTATGACCGCAGCCGTTGGTTTTCCTACACTTCGCTTGGTTCGTGTTGCCATCGGTAACTGGCAATTGGAAAACCTGCAGCCGGGCGAATATAAGGTGTTAAATGTTGATGCGCCTGCTGAGCCAAAAAAGCACGCCTCCAAAAAAACTAGAATACCAACTTCAAAGCCTACCGTTCGATACTCAAAAAAACGTACAAAACAGGCGTTAAAACGACAAAAGGCTAAACCATGACGGATGCCTGGTACCCTCACCTAACAGTGGCAGTCATTGTAGAAGTCGACGGCAACTTTCTGATAGTAAAAGAAATATCCGATGACAAAGTCGTGTTAAATCAACCGGCAGGACATGTTGAAGAAAATGAAACCCTGTTTGAGGCCGCGCTAAGAGAAACGCTTGAAGAAACGGGCTGGCATGTTCGAATTGAGTCTCTGGTTGGGTTTTATCTTTATCGCTCCCCGGATAACAACACCACCTATTTCCGCACCCTTTTCAGCGCCGTTCCGCTCAAAGAAGAAAGTAACGCCACGCTTGATGACGGCATTGTTGAAGCACAATGGCTGAGTCTTGAGGAAATTCAGCAGCAACAGTCAATGCTGCGCAGCCCGATGGTGCTCACCTGTATTGAGGATTATTTAGCTGGCAAGCGACTGCCACTGGACTATATCTCACATCTATCCATTTAAAACGTCTAGTTAAAGACTCCGTTAATTTAGCCTACGTAGAGCCTAAGCGAAGGTTAAAATATAGACCAAACACCCTGATTGACGCTTAGCAATATCAAAAAGCCGAATGATTTCAGCCATTTTTACCTCCCATTGTTTCGTGAGAAGGCCTCTCTAAGATAGAATGCCGGCTATATTTTAGGCTTCGTTCTCTCTTACAGGTAAACCGTTTCGGAAAAGCATGGATAATTCACACATTCGCGTCATTGTTGGTATGTCGGGCGGCGTTGACTCCTCCGTTTCAGCGTTATTACTCATGCAGCAAGGTTATCAGGTTGAAGGCCTGTTCATGAAGAACTGGGACGAAGACGACGGCACAGAGTATTGCACTGCAAAGCAAGATCTAGCTGATGCACAGGCTGTTTGCGACAAATTGGGTATCAGGCTTCATACCGCCAATTTTGCCGCCGAGTACTGGGATAATGTTTTTGAACACTTTCTGAATGAATACCGTGCAGGTCGAACGCCTAACCCCGATATTCTCTGTAACCGAGAAATCAAGTTCAAAGCATTTCTCGAGTATGCCGAAATGTTAGGCGCTAATTATATCGCTACGGGCCATTACACACGTCTACGACGCGACGACGAGCATACTTACCTGCTCCGTGGCGTGGATAAAAACAAAGACCAAAGTTACTTTCTGCATGCCGTTCCTGAACAGCAGTTAGCAAAAACGTTTTTTCCGATTGGGGAGCTGGAAAAGCCCCGTGTGCGAGAAATTGCTGAACAGCATGACCTCGTCACCCACAATAAAAAAGACAGTACCGGTATCTGCTTTATTGGTGAGCGTCGTTTTCGCGACTTTCTCAAGCAGTATATTCCTGCCCAGCCTGGTGATATCGTCACCCCTGATAATGAGGTCATTGGTAAACATCAGGGCTTAATGTACCACACCATCGGTCAGCGCCAAGGGCTTGGTATTGGAGGCATGCAGGGTAAAGACGAGTCGCCTTGGTATGTGGCAGATAAATACCTCGATACCAACCAACTACTGGCGGTACAGGGCAAAAACCACCCGGCCCTTTTTGCTCCCTCGCTACTGGCTGAAGGCGTTAGCTGGATTAACGGCTCCCCACCAGCTAAGCAGTTCCGATGCACCGCAAAAATCCGTTATCGCCAGTCCGACCAGCGCTGCGAAGTTGTCGTTAAAGACAACGGCCACTGCCATGTTATCTTTGACGAGCCACAGCGAGCCGTCGCACCAGGGCAATCTGTTGTATTTTACATGGATGAAGTTTGCCTCGGCGGCGGCGTCATTACCGAAGCAATAAAAGTTTAATAACAAATCAGAGGCAAGGGTGAAAAGCAGCTTTTATAAACAAACCATTGCGCTAGCCGGCATTTTACAGGCTGCCGAGTTAGTTGAGCAGCTAGCCAACACCGGCAACGCCGATCAGGATAGCTTTGCCACCAGCCTTGGCAGCATCCTTAAAACCAACCCCGGCACCATTGAAGAGGTTTATAATGGGCAGGTGAACTTTATGCCGGGTCTGGAGCTTGGGTTTTCTGCATTGCGTGAAGTATTAGAGCAAAAGAATAAACAAGGCAGTCAGCGCCTTCGTTATGCTATTGGATTGATTCACCTTCAGGGAAAATTACAAAATAATCAGGAGCTGTTAGATATCCTCGGTAGCCGCCTCGATCAAATGCAAAGTCGCCTGGATCACTTTGAGCTCACCCACGAGCGCAGCATTGCCTCACTAGCCAGCATTTACGAAGACACCCTTTCCACATTTCGTTATCGCATTCAGGTTACCGGCAACGCCATGCACCTTCAGAACCCATTGGTCGTTAACAAGATACGCAGCGTGCTATTAGCGGGAATTCGCTCAGCCATGTTGTGGCGTCAAGTTGGCGGCAAACGCTGGCACTTTATTTTCTATCGCAAAAAGTTATTGGCAACACTTAATAGCATTGTTTAATTTAACTAACCGTAAACTCTGCAGTAGACATAATAACCGCCGCTATTAATGCGTATCTGTTCTCCAGAAAAGCTGTAAATTCGTGTATAATCGCGCCTCTTTTTAAAGCTCAACTTATTGGACACTTTGATGGAATTATCTGCTCTTACCGCCGTATCTCCTGTCGATGGCCGTTATGGCTCAAAAACAACCTCTCTGCGCAATGTTTTTAGCGAATATGGTTTGATTCGCTGCCGTTTCGAAGTAGAGATTCGTTGGTTACAGAAACTGGCCCAACACCCTGATATTTCAGAAGTTCCCACCTTTAGTGACGCGGCAACTCGTTTCCTGGATGAACTGGTTAACAACTTCGGTCCTGAAAATGCACAACGCATCAAGGACATCGAGAGCACGACTAATCACGACGTAAAAGCCGTTGAGTATTTCATCAAAGAAACCTTTGCCGATGTTGCCGAAAAACTGCCTGAATTACAGCAGGTCGGCGAGTTTGTGCATTTTGCATGCACCTCAGAGGATATCAATAACCTGTCGCACGCATTAATGTTAAAAGAAGGTCGTGCTGTTGTAACGGCCACCATGCAGCGCATCATTGATGAAATCAAAACATTAGCCGTTAATTACGCTGAACAGCCCATGCTATCCCGCACCCATGGCCAACCAGCCTCGCCAAGCACCATAGGCAAAGAAATGGCTAACGTCGCTTACCGGCTGCAACGCCAGTTGAAGCAAATCAAATCGGTTGAGTTGCTCGGTAAAATTAACGGTGCAGTAGGCAACTACAATGCCCACCTGTCGGCTTACCCAAACACCGACTGGGAGCAGTTTAGCCAGAGCTTTGTTGAAAGCCTCGGTTTGAGCTGGAACCCGTACACCACACAAATAGAACCACACGACTACATCGCCGAGCTGTTTGATGCTGTAGCCCGCTATAACACCATCCTGATCGATTTTGACCGAGATGTGTGGGGTTACATTTCATTGGGCTACTTTAAACAGAAAACGGTTGCCGGTGAAGTTGGCTCCTCCACAATGCCACATAAGGTTAACCCAATAGACTTCGAAAACTCCGAAGGTAACCTCGGCATTGCTAACGCTCTGTTTGGACACCTGGCAAGCAAATTACCGGTTTCCCGTTGGCAGCGAGACCTGACTGACTCCACGGTACTTCGTAATCTCGGTGTTGGTTTTGGCCACAGCCTGATCGCCTACGAGGCCACACTCAAAGGCGTTGGCAAGCTGGAGCTGAACGCCCCGGTAATCAATAACGATTTGGACAACTGCTGGGAAATTCTCGCCGAGCCCGTGCAAACGGTGATGCGCCGTTACAACATCGAAGAGCCGTACGAAAAACTGAAGGCACTAACGCGCGGCAAGGGCATCACCAAGGAAGCGCTGCTAGAGTTTGTTGAAACACTGGATATGCCTGAAGACGCCAAAGCCGCTCTGCGTGAACTAACGCCCGCCTCCTATATTGGTAACGCGGTTGCACAGGCGAAGAAAATTTAAAAATGAATAATGACGGGTATGCGCTGGGATCGATTTCCGCTAAACAGTTTCTGGCTGACTACTGGCAGAAAAAGCCACTGCTGATTAAGCAAGCGCTACCCGACTTTATTAACCCTCTCAGCCCGGAAGAAATTGCCGGGCTGGCCTGCGAAGATTTTGCCGAATCTCGACTGATTACCGAGTCCAGTGCCTCGCCAAAATGGCAATTAAAACACGGCCCCTTCGCCGAAGCAGACTTCCTCGCATTACCCGATGCTGACTGGACCTTGCATGTGCAGGGTATTGAGCGCTTTTTCCCAGACGTTTACGCGCTACTCGACGGTTTTCGTTTTATCCCTAATTGGCGGGTTGACGATATTATGGTGAGCTACTCACCCGATAAAGGCACCGCTGGCCCGCACTTCGATCAATACGATGTATTTTTGATGCAGGGGCTGGGTAAAAAGCACTGGCGTGTTGGTCAACACTGTGA